>Ga0123357_10000018_pt1 | contig 142737 bp, 117 predicted proteins | sample TergutEmb28metaG_FD_89873 | JGI IMG/M metagenome (GOLD analysis project Ga0123357, IMG submission 89873) | Embiratermes neotenicus P4 segment gut microbial communities from Petit-Saut dam, French Guiana - Emb289 P4 | ecosystem: Host-associated > Arthropoda: Insects > Digestive system > Gut ...
ACGATGTTGCGGGCCTGCTGGGGGGTTGTCATGGTCGGATCTTGTCTTGATGTGCAGGAGCTTGACGGCCTGCGCCCTGGTCTACGATGTTGCGGGCCTGCTGGGGGGTTGTCATGGTCGGATAATTGCGGGGCCACACCGAAAACTGATTAGACATAGGAGCAAGATGACAACGTCCCCCCCCCCCTGCTACGCTTGGCAGACATAGGAGCATATAGGAACAATACAGCATATCTCGCCATGCTTGACGGCCAATACCCGACTCCCCCCTGGGTGACGGGTGTCTCTGGGGGTTGTGATGATGGCGAGCGTGACGGCTGGGGGCTGGGTATTGGTCGCGTGGTTGAGCGGTTTCTTACGTGGGACCGGGACTATTGTTCAATCGGCGTAGCACAGTACCTTGATGAGGGCAGTACCTCAGTTGTCACTGAGGCGCCAATTCTTTGCCTGGTTGATGCCGCTCGTGTTGACCTTGAGAGCATGGCGGGTGATCCAGTGGCGCTCATCGATGCCATTATTGGCGATTTAGATGCCGCGCGGGCCGTCATGCCTGACGTACTCGCGTACGTTGGCGGCATGAGATCATGCGAGAAATAGGCGTGAAATAGGCGTATTCAGTAGGAAAGTACTATAGTATCCGCTTGTCAGGCATAGCATCCCCAACGGGGTTCGAACCCGTGTTGCCGCCGTGAAAGGGCGGTGTCCTAGACCACTAGACGATGGGGACTCATGATGAGCGGATACCAGTGTAGGGCATCCATGTGCGTCTCGTCACATGCGGAGTCATCGTACCTGAGGAATCCCCGTTTTCTCAACGCGCAGGGCGAGAGGTGTTGGCGCCGGATAGACTAGGCGACGTGGCGGTGCAGATTTCGGACGAGGACTTCGACAAGGCGGTCTCGGAAGCCCTTGACCAGGTGCCAGGGGAGTTCTTGGACATGCTGGACAATGTCGTGATCCTCGTGGAGGACGAACCCGACGGGCCGGACAAGAACCTCTTGGGGTTGTACTCTGGATTCCCCCTGTCGGCGAGGGATTCGATGTACGGGGGCGTGCTCCCGGATCAGATCTTCATCTATCGAGGGCCTTTGAAGCGGTATTGCGCTTCGCTGGAGGACCTCGTCGAGGAGATCGGCGTCACGGTCGTCCACGAGATCGCCCACTTCTTCGGGATCGACGACGATCAGCTCGACGAGATGGGATGGGGCTGACCCCAGGCTAGCGGCCCGCGTCGGGCTGGATCTGACTCGTGTCAGCGTCGCAGACCCACCCCCGAACATGTCCCAGGGCCCCGGCCGGGACGAAACCAGCCATCAGATCGCTGGCCGGTACGACCTGTGCCCCGGCGAGACCGGCCACGACATCCAGGTCGTCGCAGATCACGCACAGACACCTCAGCCGACCGGCTCTCGCGTTGAGGCCCAGCGTCTCGACCAGGTCCTCGGCCATGGAGCGGGCCACGACCACCAGGCCGGTCTTCTGGTCCCGGGCCGCCGCCAGCACGGGAGCGAGGTCGACCACGCGGCGGATGTCCTCGGCGACCAGCACGACAGGGGAGCGCAGCACGACGCGCCCCGCAGCGGGGTCGGTGATGAAATCCCGTGAGGCGAATCCGATCGGCAGCCGAGTCGCCCCAGCCAGGATCGACGCCACATTCTCCGGATCCTCCGGTCCCACGCCACCGGTCGGGGGCTCCGGGCGCGCCCGCACATCCTCGGGCAGGACGTACGTGGGCGCGTCGAGGTCCACGCCAGGGCTGTCGGGGGCGGAACGAAGGATCGATCGGCGCTGCGATGAGCGATGAGCGTCCATGAGGAAGGCCATGACGACGACGGTCAGCGCGCACACGCCAGCGATGATCAACACGGTCACATCCATGCTCCCATTGTGCCAGCCGCGCGGATTTGCGTGAATGTGGTACCTTTCTTTTCGGAAGTGGCAGGGGCAAAGATTGGGATCGAGCCCTGAAATGCCCTAAACTATCCGGTGGTCCGTCAACGTGACGGGTCGTGTAAGAGTAAAGGTGGGCAGTTGCTCATGAGCCAGCGATGAGTTGCACACTATGAGCACCCTATCCATGTGACTTGCCCAGACGCGGTCTGGGCACAAAGGAGATTTGTGGCACCCAAGCCCCGCGTCCACGAGCTCGCGAAGGAGCTCGGACTCGACAGTAAGACAGTCTTGTCTGCACTCACCGACATGGGTGAGTACGTTCGCTCTGCCTCGTCAACGATCGAACCTCCCGTTGCGAGGCGCCTGAGGGAGCGTTTCGCGTCTCCCAAGACTTCGGCGCCGGCGCCCGTGGAGAAGCCCGCGGCCCCCACACCTCCTGCCCCGTCGGCGCCCGTCGTGGCCACGGTCGAGGCGCCCGTGGCGCCGCAGGTCAAGGTTCCCACACCCGGGGCGAAGAAGGTCGAGCCGAAACCGGCTTCCACTCCCGCCCCCGCAGCCCCAGCACCCGCTCCGGCCCCCGCGCCCGCTCCTGCCCAGAAGCAGAAGCCCGCACGGGTCGAACCGCCTGCTCCCGTGGTCGAGCCGCCTGCTCCCGTGGAGGAGAAGCCGGCTGCCCCGGTGGAGAAGCCGGCCATCCCCAAGCCTTCTGCCATGATCCCTCGGCCCATTCCTCGGCCCATGTCGGCCCCGGGCTCCCGTCGTACGGGCACGCCTCGGCCCGGCAACAACCCCTATGCGTCCTCGCAGGGGATGGGCGTACGCCGTCCCCCGCGTGAGGATGGCGGGCGTCCCGGCGTCCCCGGCCCCAGGCCTCCTCGCCCGAACGCGGCTGGCGGCACTGGTCCTCGGCCCGGTCAGGGCCCCGGCGGTCCTCGTCAGCAAGGCGCCGGCGCAGGCACAGGGCAGGCAGGCGCTCCCGCACGTCCGGGCGCTCCCCGTGGTCGCGGAACAGGTCCGGGCTTCGGCGCGCCGACACAGGGTCCCGCTGGTCCCGCTGGTCGCGGCGGTCGCGGCGGCAGGTCCGGTTCCGGCACACAGGGCGCCTTCGGGCGCGCTGGGGGTCCGGCGCGGAAGAACAAGAAGTCCAAGAAGCTGCGTCGTCAAGAGTTCGATGAGATGGAGGCGCCGACGATCTCCGGCGTGAGGATCCGCCAAGGAGACGGCCAGACCATCCGCTTGCCCCGAGGCTCGTCCCTCACGGATCTCGCCGAGCGCATCTTCGTCGATCCGGCTCAACTGGTCCAGGTCCTGTTCAACATGGGCGAGATGGTCACCGCGACACAGTCGGTGTCCGACGACACCCTGGAGATCTTGGGCACGGAGCTCAACTACGACATCCAGGTGATCTCCCCCGAGGACGAGGATCGCGAGTTGCTCAGCTCCTTCGCCCTCGGCTTCGGCGAGAACCTGGCGGACGAGGACGACCTGGTCGTGCGCTCGCCGATCGTGACCGTCATGGGCCACGTCGACCATGGCAAGACCAAACTGCTCGACGCCCTGCGCCACACCAACGTGGTCGCCGGGGAAGCGGGCGGCATCACCCAGGCCATCGGCGCCTACCAGGTCACCACCGAGGTGGACGGGGAGTCGCGTCAGGTCACCTTCATCGACACACCCGGCCACGAGGCCTTCACCGCCATGCGTGTGCGCGGCGCCCAGGTCACGGACATCGCCGTGCTGGTCGTGGCGGCCGACGACGGTGTCATGCCCCAGACGGTCGAGGCTCTCAACCACGCCAAGGCGGCCGACGTGCCGATCGTGGTGGCGGTCAACAAGATCGACAAGGAAGGCGCCGATCCGACCAAGGTGCGCGGTCAGCTGACCGAGTACGGCCTGGTGCCGGACACCTACGGCGGCGACACCATGTTCGTGGACGTGTCGGCCGTCACCCGTCAGGGCATGGACGACCTCCTCGCCGCGATCGTGCTCACCGCCGACGCGGAGCTCGACTTGCGCGTCGACCCGGACATGCCCGCTCAGGGCGTGGCCATCGAAGCGCACCTCGACCGGGGTCGCGGTCCCGTGGCCACCACCATCGTCCAGCGCGGCACCCTCCACATCGGTGATCCGATCGTGGCGGGCAACTCGTACGGACGAGTGCGCGCCCTGGTCAACGACCATGGCGAGATGGTGGACGAGGCGCCGCCGTCCATGCCCGTCCAGGTGCTCGGCTTGACCGCCGTGCCTGGTGCCGGCGACAACTTCTTGGTCGTGGACGATGAGCGCACCGCTCGTCAGATCGCCGAGAAGCGCGAGGCCCGCATGCGTGCGGCCGCGCTGGCGAAGTCGACGAAGCGTCGGACGTTGGAGGACCTGTTCAAGGAGATGGAGAAGGGCGAGGAACTCAACCTGATCCTGAAGGGCGAGTCGGCCGGTTCGGTCGAAGCCCTGGAAGACGCCCTGTTGAGCATCGACGTGGGCGACGAAGTCAGCCTGAGGATCATCGACCGTGGCGTGGGCGCGATCACCGAGACCAACGTCACCTTGGCGGCGGCGTCGAACGCGATCATCATCGGTTTCCACGTCCGTGCCCAGGGCCATGCCACGCAACTGGCCAACCAAGAGGGCGTCGACATCCGTTACTACTCGATCATCTACCAGGCGATCGACGACATCGAGTCCGCGCTCAAGGGCATGCTCAAGCCGATCTACGAAGAGCAGGAACGCGGCACCGCCCAGGTGCGTCAGATCTTCCGCTCCTCGAAGGCGGGCATCATCGCCGGCTGCATGATCATGTCCGGGACGATCCGCCGCCACGCCAAGGCCCGACTCGTGCGCGACGGCATCGTCGTCGCCGAGACGTCCATCAACACGTTGCGACGCGAGAAGGACGACCAGGTCGAGATGCGCGAGGGCTACGAGTGCGGCATCACGCTGGACGGTTTCTCGGATCTGCGCCTCGATGACATGATCGAGACCTACGAAATGGTCGAGAAGCCACGGGTGTGAGGGGTGAGTCATGGCAAGCACAGGTTCGTTGAAAGTCGCTGAGCAGATCAAGACGATCACTGCCGAGATGTTGTCTCGCAGGATCGCCGATCCTCGGTTGGGGTTCGTCACGATCACCGAGGTGCGTCTGAGCAAGGATTGGCAGGCGGCTGAGATCTTCTACACGGTCTTGGGCGACGACGAGGCCCTCGCGGCGACCGCCGAGGCCTTGGAAGCGGCCAAGGGCCAGATCCGCACAGCGGTGGCCCGTGGCGTCAAGATGAGGTTCACCCCGACCATCGAGTTCACGGTGGACCGTCTGCCGCAGACGTCCGACGAGTTCGAGGCCCTGTTGGCGTCGGTGAAGGCGTCGGACGCCGACATCGCCGCCAAGGCACAAGGGGCGCGCTTCGCCGGAGACGAGGACCCGTACAAGCATGACGAGCACGATGGACAGTAACGCCACATCGATTGTCGACGCCCCTCTCGTCGACGGTTTGGTCCTGATCGACAAACCGCAGGGGATGACCTCTCAACGGGCGGTCTCGCGCGTCAAGAAGCTCCTGGGTGTGAGCAAGGCCGGTCATGCCGGCACGCTCGACCCGATGGCCACTGGTCTGCTGGTGGTGGGGATCGGCAAGGCGACCCGCCTGCTGGGCTACCTCACGGACAAGGACAAGCAGTACATCGCCACGATCCGTCTCGGCCAGGCGACGACCACGGACGACGCCGAGGGCGAGTTGATCGGCACTCCTGTGGACGCCACCGGGCTGACCAACACGGCGATCGCCATGGCCATCAGCCGGTACGTGGGCCACATCGAGCAGGTCCCCAGCACGGTCTCAGCGATCAAGGTCAACGGCAAGCGCGCGTACACCATGGCGCGTGCGGGGGAGGAGGTCGTCCTGAAAGCCCGCCCGGTGACCGTGGCGGCCTTCACCGTGCAGAAACGCACGGACTGCGCTCCCTGGGTCGACCTCGACGTGACCGTGGACTGCACCTCGGGAACCTACATCCGGGCATTGGCGCGCGACCTCGGCCGCGACTTGGGCGTGGGCGGACACCTGATCGCCCTGCGCCGCATGCGAGTGGGCGACTTGAGCGTCAACGACGCCATCGGGGTCGAACAGGTGCGCCCGCGTCATGTGTCGAGCATGGGACAGGTGGCCAGCCACATCGCCCCCCGCGTCGACGTCGACGAGCGCACCATGCACCAGATCGCCGTCGGCCGCTCCATCCCTGTGGCCCTGGACGTGGATCTGGCCGCCGTGTTCTGCGGCTCGCGGCTGCTGGCCCTGTACAAGCCCGATCCCCAGGACCCCTCGCACGCGTGTCCGGTGGCGGTGTTCATCGATGCCGCCGGCCACATCCACCAAGCCACCACACAGACGGCCCCACGGGTCGCTGTCGAGACGACCACGGCGGCCAAGAAAGTGGTCGCCATCGGCACCTTCGACGGGGTCCACCGGGGCCATCGGGCGATCCTGGACCAGGCCCGAGCCATCGCAGGCCCCGAGGGGACCGTGGTGGCGCTCACCTTCTGGCCGCACCCGATGGCCGTCCTCCAGCGCAAGAAGGCGCCCGCTCTCCTGTGTGGGATCTCCGACCGTGTCGCCCTGCTGCATGACAGCGGCGCGGACGAGGTGTCCATCGTGGAGTTCACTCCCGAGGTGGCGTCATGGACTCCCGAACAGTTCATTGAGAGGGTGCTGGGACCGCTGCAGCCCACGTCCGTGGTCGTCGGCAAGAACTTCCGCTTCGGCGCCGGGGCCGCGGCCGACGGCACGCGGATGCGCGAACTCGCCGGCGGCGCCTTCGATGTGACCGTCCTGCCTCTGGTGGTCGACGAGGGGGCGGTCTCCTCCTCCCGTGTACGTGAGGCGCTGACCATGGGGGACATGGCCACGGCGACGCACATCTTGGGGCGTCCCTTCCGGTTCTCCGGCATCGTCGTCCTCGGCGACCAGCGCGGGCGTACCCTGGGCTTCCCCACCGCCAATCTGACGGTCCCGCCCGCGTTCGCCTGTGTGGCGGACGGGGTGTACGCGGGGTACCTCAACCATGGCGGCGAACGGTGGCCGGCCGCGATCTCCGTGGGGACGAACCCCACCTTCGAGGGGCTGCAACGCCGCGTGGAGGCGTACGCCCTGGACCGTTCCGACCTGAAGCTGTACGGCGAACGTGTCGGCGTCGACTTCGTGGCGCGCCTGCGCGGCCAGATGCGGTTCTACGCGGTGTCGGATCTCGTCAACCAGATGAAGGTGGACGTCGCCACCACACGGGAGATGCTGTAGCGGATTTCCCGAGCCACCGGGGCTCATGGTAATCTTGTGGGGCCGTAGAGCGGCCGCGAACACAGAGCGCTTGTCCATTGGGGGCAAGCATCGCGCAATGACACAGAAGGAGTGGCACATGGATGCTGCCGAGAAGAAGAAAATCATCGAGGACTATGCCATCGTGGAGGGCGACACCGGGTCGGCCGACGTGCAGATCGCACTCCTGAGCAAGCGTATCGCCCACCTCACCGAGCACCTGAAGGCCCACAAGGGTGATCATCACTCCCACCGTGGTCTGATGCTCATGGTCGGCAAGCGGCGTCGACTCCTGAACTACGTCGCCAAGCAAGACATCGAACACTATCGTAAGCTGATCGAAAGACTTGGTCTTCGCCGATGATCGTGTGGGGCGGAAAGGTGCGAACCTCTCCGCCCTGTATGCTATTCATTCACAGAATAAGTCAATAACTCATCGCGCACGCCTCCTATCGGGCACGGTCTTTGGTGGTGACTGTCGGGTCGATTCGCCCCGCTGGTCTCGATCGAAGACCGCCGCTAACTTGATCTCATCGGGGCGCGCCCAGCACAACGCGCTGGGGAGCGTGCGCACACCCGAAAGGAAAAACAATGGAAGGTCCTAACCTTCGTTTCACCGAGGCAATCTTGGACAATGGCGCCTATGGCCGCCACGTCGTCCGCTTCGAGACAGGCCTGCTCGCCCAGCAGGCGGCCGGCTCCGCCGCCGTCTATCTGGACGGCGACACCATGCTGCTGTCGGCGACGACCGCGGCGAACTCGCCGCGCGACGCCGTCGACTTCTTCCCCCTGACCGTCGACGTCGAGGAGAGGATGTACGCCGCGGGCAAGATCCCCGGCTCCTTCTTCCGTCGTGAAGGCCGTCCCCCGGAGTCCGCCATCTTGGCCGCCCGTCTGGTCGACCGCCCCCTGCGCCCCTGCTTCACCAAGGGTCTGCGCAACGAGGTCCAGGTCGTCATCACCGTGCTGGCCCTGAACCCGAACGTGGTCTACGACACCCTGGCCATCAACGCCGGGTCCATGTCCACCACGCTGGCCGGCCTGCCGTTCATCGGCCCCGTCGGCGGCCTGCGCATCGCCCTGATCAAGGATCAGTGGGTCGCGTTCCCCACCATCGAGCAGACCAAGGACGCCGTGTTCGACATGGCGGTGGCCGGTCGCGTCCTGCCCGACGGCGACGTGGCGATCATGATGGTCGAGGCGGAGTCCACTCCCCAGACCTGGGAATTGGTGCGCTCGGGGCGTACCTCTCCCACCGAAGAGATCGTGGCCCAGGGCCTGGAGGCCGCCAAGCCCTTCATCAAGGCGCTGTGCGACGCTCAGGCCGAGTTGGCCGCCCAGTTCCCCAAGGCCACCAAGGCGTTCCCCGTCTTCCTCGACTACCAGGAGGACGTGTACGAGGCCGTGGCGGCGTTCGCGACCGATCGTGTGCGCGAGGTGAACTCGATCTCCGCCAAGCAGGAGCGCGAGACCGCCACGGAAGATCTGTTGGCCGAGGTGCACGCGGAACTCGACGCTCGCTTCCCCGAGCGTGAGAAGGAAGTCACCGGCGCGTACCGCTCTCTGACGAAGAAGATCGTGCGTCACCGCACCCTCACCGAGAAGGTCCGTATGGACGGCCGCGGCCCCGCGGACATCCGCGAGCTGTCGGTCCAGATCGGCGTGATCCCGCGTGTCCATGGCTCCGCCCTGTTCATGCGCGGCGAGACCCAGATCCTGGGCGTGTCCACGCTCAACATGCTGGACATGGAGCAGAAGCTCGACACGCTGGCGCCGGAGACGACCAAGCGCTACATGCACAACTACAACTTCCCGCCGTACTCCACGGGCGAGACCGGTCGCGTGGGTTCCCCCAAGCGTCGCGAGATCGGCCACGGGGCTTTGGCGGAGCGCGCGTTGATCCCGGTGCTGCCGGATCGCGACGAATTCCCCTACGCCATCCGTCAGGTCTCCGAGGCGATCGGGTCCAACGGCTCGACCTCCATGGGTTCGGTCTGCGCATCGACGCTGTCGCTGCTCAAGGCCGGTGTCCCTCTGAAGGCGCCGGTGGCCGGCATCGCCATGGGCTTGATGAGCGAAGAGGTGGACGGCAAGACCCAGTACCTGGCTCTGACCGACATCCTCGGCGCCGAAGACGCCCTGGGCGACATGGACTTCAAGGTGGCCGGCACGAAGGACTTCGTGACCGCGCTGCAGTTGGACACCAAGCTGGACGGGATCCCCGCCGAGGTTCTGGCGTCCGCCCTGCTGCAGGCCCGTGAGGCGCGTCACACCATCCTCGACGTGATGAACGCGTCCATCTCCGCTCCGGCCGAGATGAGCCCGTACGCTCCGAGGATCATCACCGTCCACATCCCCGTGGACAAGATCGGCGAGGTGATCGGGCCCAAGGGCAAGGTCATCAACCAGATCCAGGACGACACGGGCGCGAACATCGCGATCGAGGACGACGGCACCGTGTACATCGGCGCCGACAACGGCGACGCGGCCGAGGCCGCCCGTCAGATGGTCAACGCCATCGCCAACCCGCACATGCCGGAGAAGGGCGAGCGCTTCCTGGGCACGGTCGTCAAGACGACCACCTTCGGCGCCTTCGTCTCGTTGGTCCCCGGCAAGGACGGCCTGCTCCACATCTCCAAGATGAGGGTGCTCGCCGGAGGCGCACGTGTGGAGAACGTCGATGACGTGGTCAGCGTGGGACAGAAGATCCAGGTCGAGATCCTCGACATCGACGACCGAGGCAAGCTGTCCCTGGTCCCCGTGGTCGAGGACGAGGCGTCCGCCGAGAACGGTGACGCGGCCTGATCGCAGTGACGAACACCGACGGCCCCGGCGCCCCTGACATGCTCAGGACGCCGGGGCCGTCGCGTGGTCGCCCACAGCACGCGAGCACCGTCGCGGCCATGGGCCCGGCATGTCGGTGCGGGGCAGTAGACTCGTGTTGGACGAGAGAGAGGTCACCCATGAAGATCGCAGTGTTCGGCGCCCGTGGGCGCGTGGGATCCCTGGTGTGTGAGACCGTCGAGGCGACGCCCGGCCTCGACCTGGTGGCGGGCGTCGACCAATCGGACGCCCGGGACGGCGTCCTCGGCGCCGACGTCGTCGTGGACTTCACCCATCCGGATTCTGTCATGGACAATCTCGCGTGGTGCGTCGGCCATGGGATCCATGCCGTCGTCGGCACCACGGGGTTCACCCCGGCGAGGCTGGACGAGGTGCGCTCGCTCGTGGGCGGATCCGATCAGCTCGGCGTGCTCATCGCCCCCAACTTCTCCATCGGCGCCGTGCTGATGATGCATTTCTCCGCCGTGGCGGCCCCGTATTTCGACTCGGTGGAGATCATCGAGGCCCATCACGCCGGCAAAGCCGACGCTCCCTCGGGCACGGCCTCGACGACGGCCCGTCTCGTCGCACAGGCCAGGGCGAGCGCCGGGGCGGCCCCGATGCCCGACGCCACCACCCATGCGGCCGACGGCGCCCGTGGAACTGTCGTGGACGGGGTCCACGTCCATTCGCTGCGGCTGCCCGGCCTCATCGCGCAACAAGAAGTACGCCTGACCTCGGCGGGGGAGACGCTCACCATCGTCAACGACGCCCGCTCCCGATCCTGTTACATGCCTGGCGTCCTGGCCGGGATCTCGTGGGTGGTCGCCCACCCCGGCGTGACGGTCGGCCTCGAGCCCGTCCTCGGTCTGACACATTCCTAACACCTGAAAGATACTATGTTCGATTCTCCTCTCCAGGATCCGCCCCGTCTCGCCCCTGACACCGTTCGGGTCATACCTCTGGGAGGCTTGGGCGATGTCGGCCGCAACATGACCGCGTTCGAGGTCAATGGCGAGATCCTCCTCATCGACGCCGGGGTGCTGTTCCCCGAGGAGGACCATCCGGGCGTCGACCTCATCCTCCCGGGCTTCGACGCCATCGCCGACCGTATGGACGACGTGGTGGGCCTCGTCCTGACCCACGCCCATGAGGACCATATCGGCGCGGTGCCGTACCTGCTCAAGACCTGTCCCGACATCCCGATCTACGCGTCGAGGCTCACGCTGGGCTTCCTGGACTCCAAGATGGCCGAGCATCAGCTGCGGCCCACCGTCACTCAGGTCCGCGAGGGCGACCGGATCCGCATCGGGGACGAGTTCGACGTGGAGTTCGTCGCCGTCAACCATTCGATCCCCGACGCCGTGGCGGTGTTCCTGCGCACAGCGGGAGGGACGATCCTGCACACCGGCGACTTCAAGATGGACCAACTCCCCCTGGACGATCGGCTGACCGATCTGAGGGCCTTCGCCCGATTCGGCGAGGAGGGGGTCGACCTGTTCATGTCTGACTCCACGAACGCCGAGGTGCCGGGGTTCACCACGGGGGAGAAGCAGATCGAACCCGCCCTGACCAGGGTCTTCGACCAGACCAGGGGCAAGATCGTCGTGGCCTGCTTCGCGTCGCACGTCGACAGGGTGCAGCAGGTGGTCGACCAGGCGGCCGCCCATGGTCGTGTCGTGGTGTACATGGGGCGTTCCATGGTGCGCAACATGGGGATCGCCCGCGATCTGGGCTACCTGAGGGTTCCAGGGTCCACTCTGGCCGACCCGTCCGATGTGGACTCCATCCCCGACGACCGGCTCGTGGTCGTGTGCACCGGCAGCCAGGGCGAGCCCCTGGCCGCCCTCGCCCGTATGGCGAAGAACTCCCATCCCAGCGTCACCGTCGGGCCGTCCGACACGGTCGTGCTCGCGTCCTCCCTGATCCCCGGCAATGAGAACGCCGTCAACAGGGTCATCAACGGGCTGGTGTCCCAGGGCGCGAACGTCGTCCACCGAGGAAACGCCCTCGTCCATGTCTCCGGGCACGCCTGCGCGGGGGAGCTGCTGTACTGCTACAACCTCATCAAGCCCCGCAACGCCATGCCCGTCCACGGGGAGCCGCGCCACCTGCTCGCCAACGGCCACCTCGCCACGGCGACCGGGGTGAGCACCGTGCTCACCGTCGACGATGGGACGGTCATCGATCTGAAGGACCACCAAGCCACGGTGGTGGGCAAGGTGGACGCCTCGTACATCCTCGTGGATGGCGGATCGATGGGCACGGTCTCCCAGGAGTCCTTGGCGGATCGGCGGATCCTCGGCTCGGAGGGGTTCATCACCGTGATCGCGGTGATCGGCGTCGAGCAGGCCGAGGTGACCTCCGTCGAGATCCAGGCCCGCGGGTTCCTCGATCACGAGGGGGTCTTCCACGATGTGGAGCCCCAGATCCACGCCAATCTGGCCGCGGCCCTCACTGAGGGGGTCACGGACGCCTACCTTCTCCAACAGGTGATCAGGCGCACCGTGGGACGCTGGGTCGGCACGACCCTGCGGTCACGGCCCATGATCCTTCCCGTGGTGATCCAGACCTGAGGCCACGCGGCGGCGCCGGCGACCATTTGAGTCTTCCGTCGCCCGTCGTGTATGATGTCCAAGTTGGCTTTTGGGCCACCACCCTCGACATCAAGGAGTTTTCCCATGGCAGCAGTCTGCGATATCTGTGCGAAGAGCCCCGGCTTCGGGCACAACGTACCGTGGTCGAAGAAGAAGACATTGCGCCGGTGGAACCCCAACATCCAGCGGGTTCGCGCTGTGATCGGCGGAACCCCGCAGCGCCTCAACGTGTGCACCTCGTGCTTGAAGGCTGGCAAGGTCTCTCGCTGACCTCGCCGCTTCAGCGTCGACGAACCCGCCCCCACCGGGCGGGTTTTTGTCGTGCCCTGGCGTCGACGCACACCTCGTCCGCCCGGTGAGACACCGCCTCGTCCGTGTCTCACGGTAGTCTCATGCGTGGAGGTTCGATGGTGGATTGGAAGACGACGACGTACGCGGAACTGGCGACCGGCCTGGATAAGGTGCTCGGCGCCGCCACCGCGAAGGCGTTCCGGGGGCTGAACTGCGACACGCTGGGCGATTTGTTGCGCCTGTTGCCGCGCCATCTGATGTCGGGCACGGACGTGACGGACATCGCCGCCCTGATCGCCCAGAACCGGGGCGGGGAAGAGTACGTCGCCTTGATGGCCCGCGTCGCGCGCGTCGAGCTCAAAGGCCAGGCGCCCAAACAGCGGCTGGAAGTGCGGTTGACCGACGGGCGGGGATGGCTCACGGCGACGTTCTTCGGCCGGTCCTCGCTCATCTCGTACTGGCAACGGGTCCTCTCCCAGTCCGACCGAGGCGTCTTCGCCGGGAAACTGGGGTGGTTCAACGACACCCCCCAACTGGCGCACCCGGCGTTCGTCATGGTCACCGACGAGGGGTTCGTGGGCTCGGCTCAGAACACCAAGATGGCCGCGCGAGTGTCGCGCAGCTCCTTCATCGGCTTGTACCCACAGACGTCCAAGCTGCCGACCTGGACGGTGGCGGAGTCCATCGACTTAGGGTTGGCGCGCGTCGACGGCCTGCCCGACCCACTGCCACCCTGGATCCGTGACGCGGCCGGGGTGTGCTCCCTCCAGGACGCCTTCCACGGGGTCCACGAGCCGACGAGCCAGGACCAGTACGACCAGGGCAAGCAGCGCCTGCTCTTCGACGAGGCCTTCGCCGCCCAAGCGGCCATGGCCTATCGTCGCATGGACGTCACGACGCACACCGCCGTCCCTCGGGTGACGACGGAAGCCGGATTGCTGGCGCGGTTCGACGCCCGCCTGCCGTTCCAACTGACCTCCGAACAGGTCGACGTGTCCGACCAGATCTCGGCCGACCTGGCGCGGACGCGCCCCATGCAGCGGCTCCTCCAGGGCGAGGTCGGATCCGGCAAGACCGTGGTCGCCCTGCGCGCCATGCTCACGGTGGTGGACGCCGGGGGACAGGCGGTGCTCATGGCGCCGACCGAGGTCCTCGCTCAGCAGCACGCCTTCACCGTGACCCGTCTGATGGGCGACCTGGCCCAAGGAGGCCTCCTGGGGGGAGGCGACGGGACGGACGTCGTTCTGCTGACCGGCTCTCAGACCGCGTCGGCCAAGGGTGAAGCCATGGAGCGGATCGCCTCGGGGCAGGCGGGCGTCATCATCGGCACCCATGCCCTGTTGTCGACCGGGATCCGCTTCCATGACCTGGGTCTGGTCGTGATCGACGAGCAGCACCGCTTCGGTGTGGAGCAGCGCACCGCGCTGACCGACCAAGCGGGGGCCCGTCCCCATGTCCTCGTGATGACGGCCACCCCCATTCCCCGGTCGGTCGCGATGACGGTCTTCGGCGACCTGGACGTCTCCAGTCTGACCCAGATCCCCGCCGGCCGCGCCGAGGTGACGACCACGGTCGTGGATGTGGGCGCCCGTCCCGGATGGGTGGACCGCGCCTGGGCGCGCGCGGGGGAGGAGGTGGCCAAGGGCCGCCAGGTCTACATCGTCGCCCCCCGGATCGACCAGGGGGACGGCAAGGAGGGGGCGTGCGTGGTCGACCTGGCTGCGACGCTGTCCCGAGGGCCGCTGGCGGGGGTGAGGCTGGCGGTGTTGCACGGTCGCCTCCCGGCGTCGGAGAAGGCCGAGACCATGGCTCGTTTCGGCGCGGGGCAGATCGACGTGCTGGTGGCCACGTCCATGATCGAGGTCGGGGTCGACCAGCCCAACGCGTCCATGATGGTGATTTCCGACGCGGAGAGGTTCGGGGTCTCCCAGTTGCACCAGTTGCGGGGGCGCATCGGACGAGGCGCCCATCCGGGGGTGTGCCTGCTCTTGACCAGTGCCGTCGAGGGGACCCCGGCGCGTGAACGGCTCGAGATGGTGGCCGCCACCCGTGACGGCTTCGCCCTGGCCGCCGCCGACCTCGCCCAGCGGCGAGAGGGGGACGTTCTGGGCATGAGCCAGTCGGGCCGGCGTAGTTCCCTTCGCCTGCTCCGGGTGCTCGACCATGCCGACATCATCGACCTGGCGAGGCAGGTGGCCGAGGAGGTCGTGCGCCGGGACCCGGCCATGACGGACCCCGGCGTGGCCGACATGGTGGCCGACATCGAGGCCAGGGCGCAAGCCGATCTGGACGACTCCGTCTGATCGGAACCAGCGTCCGGGCCGTGCGACCACGGTCGGGCTTGTCTATCCAGGTATCCTCATGGTTGAAGAATGCTATCGAAGCGCCCAAGAAAGAGGCAATGCTGAATATCACACGTCGCATCCGCGACGGCGGTCCGAGGAGGGCTGTCGTCGGGAAGGGGCTATCGCGTGCCCGGGTGCGGTCTGTGGTCGCGACGGCGCTGGCCTCGTGTCTCATCGCCGGGATCATCGCGGTGGTGGGAGGCATGGAAGCCCCGCAGATCGCCGCGGCGGCGCCGACGGAGCAGGTGGTCTTCCACGTCAACAGCGCTGAGTTCGGCGTGGCGGACGCCGATGTCGACGACGGGGTGTGCGACACCGGGACCATGATCACTCTGAACGGCACGCCACGCCCACGATGCACCCTGCGGGCGGCCATCGAACAAGCCAACGCCGTGTCAGTCGCCCTGGGCGCCACCACGGGCGAGGAGGTGCTGGTCACCCTCGACCCCGACTTCGCTGGAGGGACCATCCAGGGGGTCGAGCCGGCAGCAGGCGCGTACATGTCCACCTCCGCGCTCACCGACCTGGGCGGGGCGCCCACCTGGTTCGTCGTGAAGGCCCCGATGACCATCGACCTCAAGGACTCGCTGAAGACCTCCGGGAAGCTCGCCTCCTCGGTCTTCGCCATCACGGGCGCCAACGTCACGATCACACGCGCCTCGGGCATCCTGGGAGGGGACACCTCGTTCGTCGTCACCGGCTCCGCTTCCGGCGTGACCATCGACTCCGGCACGACGTATCAGACGGGCACCAACTTCGCGAAGCGTTTCCTCGTGATCAACAACGGCGCCCGCGACGTCACCTTCTCCAGCTACAAGGTGGGTTCCTTGGCGGCCTCGGCCAGCAATGGATCGGACACCAACGCCGCCGTCGTCTTCACTCCGGGCGGGCAACCGAACGCCGTCACAACCAATGTGGTGATCGACGCCGTGGACTTCACGAGTCCATGGACGGCCCTGCTGTCCGCCCAGAATTGCTCCGACTCCTCGTCCATCGGTTGCGTCAACACGGGTGTGATCATGGCGAAGGACTCCCGTGTCGACGGGTTCGAGATGCGCAAATCCGCGATGAGGAATCTCTACTCCCCGCCCGGTGGCAGCTACGCGAACGTCATCCTCAACGCCGCGAGGCTCAGCCCGGGCGCCCTGGCCAACGTCTCCATCCATGACAACACCTTCGTCAAGAACTTCACATGGGAGCCGGCATGGGTGTATGGCGCCCTGATCCTCCTTCCCGACAACGTGAGGCTGCAAGGCAGCAACGTCATTCGGGACAATGTCTTCGACAACTCGGGGCAGACCTCTCCGGCTCAGTCCTACGCCATCGCGTGGACCTTCACGAGCAACGCCACCACGAATCCATCGGGGTTGTCCATCACGGGCAACCACTTCGACGGTTTCGCGCGCGCGGGCATCCTCCTGCGCAATGCCGGTCTGGTCACCGTCGCGCGCAACACGTTCGGTCCGAAGAGCGCGTCAGCGAACCCTGACTCGAGCGAGCCGTCAGCCGTCGAGCCGGCCATGCTCTCCAACGGCGGAACCACCAATGGCGGCACGATGCCAAGCGGGGTCCAGCAGAAGATCCTGCCCTGGGCGCCGACGAAGATGACTGTGTCCAGCACATGCGCCATCGAGATCACAGCGGCGAGGGCGGGCTCCACCGCCTACCCTCCGACCCCCGTGGCCCTCGATGTGTACTGGACCACCGACCGGTGGGCGGAGGTGTACATGGGATCGACTCCCATGACGATCACCGGCACCTCGACGACGATGACGATGGCGTTGCCCGCGCAGGCCGTCAAGGCTGGCGTCGCCTCCGGACGGATCCGCATCCAGACGCACACCGACGCGAACGGGACCTATGGCCAGGCGCTTTCGACGCAGTACTCCTACACGGTGGCGGTGCCGACGTCCTCCTGTGCGCCTCCCGCCGTCATGGCCACGCAGATCAGTCGTACCCATGGCGCCGCGGCCGGCGGGGGTCTGTTGACGATCCGGGGCAAAGACTTCGACTACGACACCCCGCATGTGTCCTTCCAGTCGGGGGAGCACGCGGCGCCATGCACGGATCTGACCGTGATCAGCCCCACCGAGGCGACGTGCGTGATCCCGAAGAGTCCTGTGCCCGGCGATGGGGCGGGGGTGGTCGACGTGGTCGTCACGGCCGGTGGGAAACCCGCCGGCGCCTTCCCACAGGCGTACACCTACTCCGTCTCCGCCCTGACGAGGGTGACTCCTGACCACAGCCCCATCGGGGGCGCCGAGGAGTGCTCCGCTTTCGGAAGCGGGATGGTGACCCTCATCGACGGCGTTCGGTTCCCCGGGGGATCATGGATCGACACGACCATCACACAGGCGAACGGCATGGAACTGTGGCTGGACGCTCAACTGGACGCGGGGAACGGCGCGAGCAAGACGATCCTGGGCGCCGGGAGGCCCAACATGCAGAACTCCCTGAGCGTCGCCGTCACGGGCTCCGCTCCCGCGTTGCTGCAAGGCACGGGACCGGGGATGGCCCAATTGGCCTCGCCCTACGACACCAAGCGTCACACCATCGCCTTCCAATCGGGCCAATGGTTCTATGACGGGATCGCCAGGCAGACCACCAACGTGGGGTCCCTCTCGGCGGTGAACATCTATCTCGGGGCGGCGAACACCGGCGACAGCGTCCTCACGGCGACCACCACGTTCAGCGGGGTGGTCTACGGCCTGCGCCTGTGGAAGTCCGCCAGCCTCGCCCAGGATCTGCACCCCGCCGCTTGGACGGTGGCGGGGGAGACGGTCTACGGCTTCCTCGACCAGGTGACAGGGCGGGTGTTCACGGCGCCTGGCTTGATGGGGACCGACAACATGGGACGTCCCCTGACGGTCGAGGCCACGGCGGTCTACTACGGCGACCAGGTCGAGGAAGCGACGGTCACGGTGGCCTCGGACGCACGCATGGACTACGTCTGCCCTCCCAGCAAGGTCGCTCGCGTCGATGTGTGGGCCGTGATCGACTCGGTGGCGACGGCCCCGCTCGCCGGTGGGCACCTCTACTGGGTGGACGGCGACTTCACCATCGTCACGCGAGCATGGACGAACGCCGAGGGGCTGGACCACGAGCAGATCGTGGGCACCCTCGACAACTCGGGCGCCAAAGAGGTGGGGCGGTTGGCGATCGTGCGTTTCGGGACGACGCTGTGGTGGACCCACACCGTCACCTACGCCCACATCGACCCTGAAACCGGCGTCGAGGCGGGCACCGGTCAGGATGGGTTGACCGATGTCGAGGTGTGGGACGAAGAGCTGGACACGTTGATCTGCGCCCTCGACGAGGTCCGGGTCAACGTCCCGACGGGCTGTGTGACGACCAGCGGGACGCTGATGTCCACAGCGAAGGCGTAGGGCCCGTCTGAATCGGCGGGTCCGGTCGCCGGCCCTCGTCCCGTGGTCGGACTCGGCAGGAGGTTGCCAGTCTTGACTATCCAGGTATCCTCGTGGTGCTGGAATGGTATCGAAGTATCCAAGAAAGAGACAATGCAGAAATATTTGTGTCGTGTCTCCAGTGAACGGCCGAGGAGGGCCGTGGCTGGGAGGGGAATGTCGCGTGCCCGAGTGAGGTCTGCGGTCGCGACGGTGATGGCCTCGTGCCTGATCGCTGGGATCATCGCCGTGACGAGCGGTGTGGAGGCCCCACGGGTCGCCACAGCGGCGCCGACGGAGCAGGTCGTCTTCCACGTCAACAGCGCCGAGTTCGGCGTGGCGGACGCCAATGTCTCCGACGGGGTGTGCGACACCGGGTCCATGATCACCCTGAACGGAAGGCCACGCCCGCGATGCACCTTGCGGGCGGCCATCGAGCAGGCCAACGCCCGGTCCGTCGCCCTGGGGGCCACCACGGGCGAGGAGGTGCTGGTCACCCTCGACCCCGACTTCGTTGGAGGGACCATCCAAGCGGTCTCGCCCGCCGCCGGCGCCTACATGTCCACCACCAAGCTCACCGACGTGGGTGGGACGTCGACCTGGTTCGTCGTGAAGGCGCCGATGACCATCGACTTGCAGGACCGCCTGAAGACGACGGGGAGGCTCGCCTCCTCGGTGTTCGCCATCACCGGCAGTCATGTCACCATCAAGAACGCCTCGAACATCCTCGGCGGGGACAACTCGTTCGTCGTCACGGAGACCGCCTCGTACGTGACCATCGACTCCGGCACGACGTACCAGACGGGTTCCAATTTCACGAAGCGTTTCCTCGTGATCAACAACGGCGCCCGGGACGTCATCTTCTCCAACTACAAGGTGGGCAGCTTGGCGGCGTCGTCCTCCGACGCGTCGGACACGAAAGCGGCCGTGGTCTTCACCCCGGGCATCAAGCCTGACCTCGTCACACGGCATGTGCTGATCGATCGGGTGGATTTCACGAGTCCATGGACGACGATCCCGACGATGAGCACGTGTATGGACACCGTGTCCACGGGCTGCGTCAACACAGCTGTGACCATGACGAAGAACACGCGTCTCGACGGGTTCGAGATGCGTGGTTCCACGGTGAAGAATCTGTATCCGGAATCCCAGTACGGATACTATATGGCCTGGATCCTCAACGCGGCGTCCGTCAGTCCCGGCACCTTGGCGAACCTCTCCATCCATGACAACACGTTCACGAAGAACTACGCCTGGTCGACGGCCTGGGCGCATGGGGCGCTCATCCTGCTGCCGGACAACCTGAGGCTGACGGGGACCAACACCATCGCCGACAACGTCTTCGACAACTCCGCTCAGACCTCTCCGGCCCAGGTGTACGCGATCTCCTGGGGCTTCACGAGCAACGCAGCCACCAACCCATCGGGGCTGTCGATCACGGACAACCACTTCGACGGCTTCGCCACGACGACGATCTCGCTGACGAACGCGGGTCTGGTCACCGTCGCACGCAACACCTTCGGCACGAAGAGCGCGTCCTCCTCGACGACCTCGTCAGAGGAGACGGGAACAACGTCAGTCATGCTCGCCAACGGCGGCACGACCAACGGCACGGACACCGGCCACGGTCAAGCGAAGTTCACCCCCTGGTATCCGTCGGCGATCACCGTGTCACCGAAGTGCGTCGTCCAGATCACAGCCAAGCCGAGCACAACGCCCCCGATCGCCCCGGTGGCACTGGACGTCTACTGGACGGCCAGCAGGACGGCGGAGGCCTACCTGGGGTCGACGCCCATGACCATCTCCGGCACGTCCACCACAGTCGTGATGCAACTTCCTCCGCAGGCCGTCAAGGATGGCGTCGCCTCAGGGTACATCCGCATCCAGACACACACCATGGGCAAGGGGGCGTACGCCCAGGCGCTGTCCACCCAGTTCTCGCGTACGTTGACGGTGCCGCCGAAGTCCGCCTGTACCCCTCCTGAGGTCGAGGCCACGCACATCTCCCGTACCCATGGGCCCGTCGATGGGGGAGGGGCGCTGACCCTGGTCGGCAAGGACTTCGACTACGACACTCCGCAGGTGTCGTTCCAACTGGGCGACCACGAGGAGGAGTGCGCGGACCTCGTCGTCGTCAGCCCCAGCGAGGCCACCTGTGTGATCCCCCCCAGTCCCTTGCCGGGGGACGGCGCGGGGGTGGTCGACGTGATCGCGACGGCCAGTGGGAACCTCGTCGGCGCCTTCCCCAGGGCCTACACCTATGTCGCGCCCACGGCGACCCAGGTGACGCCCGACCAGGGTCCGATCGAGGGGTCGACGACCTGCTCTGTCTCGGGGTCGAACATGGTGACTCTCATCGAGGGCGTGCGTTTCCCCGGAACGGCCTGGATCGACACGAAGGTCACCCAGACGAAGGCCATCGAACTGGACGTGGACTTCCAGATCGACGCGGGCAATGGCATGGGGAAAGCCGTCTTGGGGGCCGGTTCGGTCGGAAATATAAACTCGATCGGCGTCGGCGTCGGCGCCTCCTCCATCCTGCAGGGCACGGGTCTGAGCATGTCCACCCTGGCGTCCCCCTACGACACTGACCGTCACACGGTCGCCTTCCGCGCGGGGACGTGGCTCTACGACGGGGTCCCCAAATTGGGAAACAACCCTGGGAACAACCTCAGTGCCGTGCCCATCTATCTCGGGGCCTCGAACGCGGGTGGCTCGGCCACGGGCGCCAGCGCCTTCAATGGTGTCGTCTACAGTCTTCGCCTATGGAGCGCCGGTGAACTGGTCCGTGACCTTCACCCCGCCGCGTGGACGGTGCGAGGGGTCACGGTCTACGGATTCCTCGACTCGGTGACCGGGGGGTTGTACACGGCGGAGGGCCTTCGAGGAAAGGACAACGTGGGACGCCCCTTGGCCATCACCCCCACCACTGTCCACCACGGCGTCCCGGTCGATCCCTCCAGCGTGACGGTGACCTCGGACTCGCAGGTGGTGTACGCCTGTCCGCCCCACGTGGCGGCCACGGTCGACGTGCGTGTGGTCGTGGACTCGGCAGAAAGCGATCCCGTCCCTGGTGGGTATCAGTACTGGGTGGACGGGAGCCTGACAGTCGTCACTCGCGCATGGATGAACGCCGATGGGTTGGACCACGAGCAGATCGTGGGCGTTTCCGGGAACTCGGGCGCCGTGGAGGTCGGACGGATGACGATGGTGCGTCTCGGGACGAAGCTCTGGTGGACGCACACCCTGACCTATTCCTACACTGATCCCGTCACCGGCGATCACGTGGGCACGGGCCAGCCTGGACTCACGGGAGTCGACGTGACACACTCGGCCCACGTGGAGGTGGTCTGCACGGTCGAGGAGGTCCGGGTCAACGTCCCCACGGGATGCGTCGTGCCTGCCCATACACCGGGGTCGGATCAAGCTGCCTGACACGGGAAGGCCGGGGGCGAGGGTTGTCGCTCTAGCAGGACTTGAATGTGTCGGTATGGTTGCCACACCAGGATCGTTGGGGTCGTCTATCTAGCCTGATGAGTGGGGGAAACTCATCAGGCGGACGATCCGGTGTTGAAGGGATGATGGAGGACAACCATGAAGCACACGGCATCAGAGTCGAACAATGTCGAGATGGCACGCCGAGCCGCGACGGGGACGCCGCGACGGCGCACGCCCGCCTATCGTCGCGCCAGCAGGCGCTTGTCAGCCGTGCTGATCGGAGGATTGACGTCCTGCCTGATCGCCACCCTCGTCGCCGTGGTCTCCGGCGGGCATATCCGTCCGATGGCCGTGGCGGATGGCTCGGGCCCGATCACGATCTTGGTCAACAGCGCCGACTTCGGCGGAACGAACATCAACTCCCATCCCGGTGATGGGACATGCTACGCCGGAGGCACAGTCACCTTGCTGCCCGGCCAGGATCCGAAGCCTCGCTGCACCTTGCGGGCGGCCATCCAGGAGGCCAACGCAGTGAAGGCGACCTACGCAGACCAGGTCCTGATCACGTTGGATCCGGACTTCGCCGGAGGCACGATCGACTCCACAGGGATACTCGCGAATGACTCTGGCTGGATGTCGGTCAAAGCCTCGAACATCTCCACCGGCGGCAACACAGGCAACGCCACGGGCAATGTGTGGTTCGCCATCACCTCACCGATGACGATCGACCTCAAGAACGCCCTACACACCGACAACACGGCCAAGACCGTCACGAACACCACCGTCGTCTTCTCGATCACGGCGAGCTATGTGACGATCACCAACGCCTCCGGGATCCTGGGCGGCGACACGTCTTTCGTCATCGGTGACACTGCGTCCAACGTGTCCATCGATGGGGGGACGACTTATCAGAGCGCGTCCAACATGGTCAAGAGGTTCATCCTCATCAACAACGGCGCCAGCAAGGTCTCCTTCAGGAACTACAAGGTCGGTGGCCTGGCGCAATCCGGCGTCGGTACCACCGTTACCACCGAGGCCAACGGGGCGGTGGTGTTTGCCCCCAACGGGCAGAAGACGAAGACCACGACGAACGTCCTCATCGACAATGTCGACTTCACCAGCCCGCAGACCAACTCGCCGACCACCACCACATGCAGCGCAAGTGATGGCTCCGGGTGCGTCAACACGGCCGTGACGCTCGCCGCCGGGGCGAACCTCAACGGATTCGAGATGCGCAACAGCACGGTCAAGAACCTGAAGACCACCACCGCAGGGACCTACACGAACCGTATCTTCAACGCGTACAACACGGACGCCGCGAACCCCATCACGCTGGGGAACCTCAACATCCATGACAACACGTTCATGAACAACGTCGCCTCCCCCTCCACTACTGACACAATGACAGCTTTGGTGAGGCTTCCGAGCCAGTCGACCCAGGGCCTCGGCGGGGTCAACTACATCTCGCACAACACCTTCGACAATTCCCAGACCCCTGCGGCTCCCGCAGCGCAGGGTTACGCCATCCAGTGGTACGCGAAAATGCTCAACACCCAGGCGAGCAACCTCTACATCACCGACAACTACTTCGACGGCTTCCGCGCTGAGACGATCTGGCTCTATCAGGCGGGTATTGTGACGACGGAGCGCAACACCTTCGGGTCAAAGACGATGTCAAGAGTATCGGGACAAGACGAGTATAAAGAAATAACGCAAGTCATGCTCTCCCACGGTGGCGCCGGGACCTACCAGACCAACCAAGGATTCTACGCCTGGCACCCGATGCCAGCGAGCGTCGATAAGAACACCTGCATGCTTTCTATCCAAATCCAGCCACAGGATGGCATAAGCACGCCAACTAATCCTGTCCGTTTGGACGTGTTCTGGACGGCGGCAAACACGGCAGAGAAGTTCCTCGGCTCGACGGAGGCACCCTTCACGGGAGCGACAACCATCACGGGAGCGACGACCATCTATATTCCGGTGTCCACCGATATGTGGACGGATGCCAACACGGCTGGCATTCGAGTCCAGACCCAGACCATGGGGGACCCCAAGAATCCTCTGAAGCAGATGGAGTCCTCTCAGTACTCCCAGGTGCAGAGCGTGACTAAAGCGGCCTGCACACTCCCTCACATCGAAGCCACAGCCCTGAGCCCGACCTCGGGTCCCGTGGCGGGCGGCAACACGCTGACGGTCACAGGTCAGGGCTTCACCGTCTTCCCTCCGACAGTCACCTTCCAGACCTCCTCCCTCAGGGCCTGGTGTGGCAATGTCAAGGTCATTTCCGACACCCAACTGACCTGCAACGTGCCCCCTAGCACTCTTCCGGGGGACGGCACAGGGCCGGTCGACGTGATCGTCAAGACCGGGGTCACGGAAGTCGGGTCCTTCCCCGGCGGCTACACCTACGGGACCGCCAAAGCGGGGCCCACCCTACTGTCCGTCGCCCCGAACAACGGTCCCATCGAGGGGAGCTCGGGCTGCTCGGTCACGGGTTCCGGGTTCACCAGTTCTGTCAACGGGGTCTCCTTCGACGGGGCATCCTGGATCGACACGGGCATCACCCAAGGGTCGACGATCGAACTGGCCGTCGACTACCGCACACAGGGGGCCACAGCCAACGTGCCTGGCAAGGCTGTTATCGGCGCGGGGGCGAGCGGAGACCCGTCCTCCCTGGGCATCTATGTGGGCTCGTCGACGCAGGTGACAGGCGCCGGACCCCAAACCGCCACGCTCGCCGCGACCGTAGACTCCTTGCGGCACACGGCCGTGTACCAGGACGGAAAATGGACCTTCGACTCCGTCGCCCCGTCTTCGTCACCGGGAGGCACGCAGGGGTCGAAGCATATCTTCGTCGGCGCGGCGGACACCGGTGACACCAAGATGGCGGGCACCGCTTTCTCGGGTGTGATCTATCAGGTGCGCATCTGGAAGGACAAGGAACTCGTCCGCGACCTGCGTCCCGCCGCGTGGACCCAAGCCGGGATCACGAAGTACGGGCTGCGGGACATGGTCTCCGGAGAGCTGTTCTCCAATCTCGGCACAGGGACCATACGAGGGATCGACGCCCTGGAGGCGCCGGTGACCAGCCCCCCTGTCACCGTCACCCACGGCGACCCGGTCGTCCCCTCCACCGTCACCGTGGTCTCGGACTCCACCATCACCTATCAGTGCCCGCCCCATGATTCGGGCCTGGTCGACGTCTTCGTGACCGTCGACGGTGTGAAGTCCAACACCTTGACGAGCGCCTACCAGTACTGGGTGAACGGCGACCTGGTGGTCGTCCAGCACGCCTGGACCAACGCTCAGGGGCTGAGCTACGCGGACATCATGGACACGCCCAATCACTCGGGCGCGCTGGAGATCAAGCCCGGCGCCTTCCTCAAAGCTGGCACACAGGTGTGGTGGACCTACACCGTCACCTACGCCCATGACGACCCGACCACACATCTGCCGTCCGGGACGGGCCAGAAGGGGCTGACAGATGTGAGTGTCAACGACTCGATCCTGGCTGCCGTCCCGTGTCCCATCGACACGACCGACCTGCGGGTGAACTCGCCGGTGGGCTGTGTGCGGGCGGGCGAGATCACGTCTCGATGACCGGCCGCGCGTCGGCGCCAGTCCCGGATTGCGTCAGTCCCGAGACCCACGACGCTGGCGTCGGTGGGCATCACGGGGCTGTTTCACGTACCCTTGAGTGGTGACGAGGATCATCTCAGGACGGCTGGCATCCCGGCGTGTGGCGACGCCATCGGGGGACGCCACACGCCCGACCACCGACCGTGTGCGCGAGTCCGTCTTCTCGCAGATCGCCTCCTGGCTGGGCGTCGCCGACCGCGACCCCGCCGAACAGTTGGCGGGGCGCAGCTTCCTGGACCTCTACGCCGGCTCCGGCGCGGTGGGGATCGAAGCCCTCAGCAGGGGAGCGAGGACGACCTGGGTGGAGAAGGACCCGGCGACGGCCCGGGTGATCCGCAAGAATCTGACCGACCTTCGGATCGATGGTTCTGTGCTCGTCCAGGACGTCGTCGTATGCCTCAAACGCCGCGCCACGCCGTTCGACATCGTGTGGATGGACCCCCCGTATCCCCTTGAGGACGAGCAGGTGAACCTCGTCGTCGCGCTGTTGGACGCCAAGGGCTGGGTGGCGCCCGGAGGTCGAGTGCTGGTGGAGAGATCCGTTTGGTCATCTGCGGTAGAGTTTCCTGAGAGTTTCCTGAACCACGGGTCCAGGCGCTTTGGGAGTACGATCATTTACTACGCAGAGAAAGGGAGTCAGTGAGAGCTGTCGTGCCAGGGTCCTTCGACCCGTTCACGCTCGGCCACTGGGATATCGTGGTCCGGGCTTCCCGTCTCTTCGAGCATGTGATCGTCGGAGTGGGGATCAACATCGGCAAGCAGTGCTTGTACTCGATGGATCGCAGAGTCGACATGGCCTGCGACGCCGTTCGGGACTTGCCCAACGTCCATGTCGGGAGGATGGATGGGCTGCTCGTCGATTTCTGCGCCGAGAACGATGCCTCGGTGGTCGTCAGGGGAGCGAGGAGCGGATCAGATTTCGAGGCGGAATGGGCGCTGGCGATGATGAATCATTCGTTGTCCGGTGTCGAGACCGTCGTCCTGCCCGCTTCGCAGTCCGTGGGGTTCATCTCCTCAACCTTGGTACGTTCGGTCGCACGCGCAGGCGGAGATGTGACACCGTACGTGCCAGCCAACGTCTCTCTATCAATGAAAAAGGAGTTGTGATGGGTGACACGACCCAGACCGAACGTCGTCTCAGGGACCTGAAGCGGACCGTCGTGGAGGCGCGAGCCGTGCCGATGTCCGCGTCCTGCATGATGAACAGGGCGGAGACTCTCGCCTTCATTGATGCAATCATTGCTGGTTTGGAAGAAGACATCGAGACGCGCGCACGCCAGGAGTCCAACTCCGGCCGACGTGGCTGGGACATCGTCGACCAGACCGAGATCGTCCAGGAAGCCAAGACTCGCGCCGCCCGTATCGAAGCCAAGGCCAAGGCCGAGCAGGAGGAACTGCTGGCCGAGGCGGACCGCTACGTCGAGACCCGCCTCGCCTCGTTCGAGGCCGAGCTCCAGGTCACCTTGTCCCGGGTCGGCGTCATGCGGGAGCGCCTGATGAGTAGGGTCAAGTCCGACGACGGCGACGACCAGCAGACCTCGATCCTGCCGCGGTGGACCATCTGATGTCCCGCCATGACTTCCAGGTGAGCCTGGCTGACCTGCCTCGAACGCAGGGAGCGTGCACACGTTTTCGCATCGACGCGGGTTTCGACGAGGCGATTGAGACCGGTTTAGTGTGTTTGCCGGCTCGACGCCTCGTCGCGGTCGACGGCACGCTGGAATCGGTGGGCGACGGAGTCTTGGCGAGCGCGGTGGCCCGCGCCACCCTCGACGCGCAATGCTCACGATGCCTGGCCCCCTTCACCCTGGACGCCGAGGTGGACATCCAAGAGTTGTTCGTCTACCCCGAGCACCAGGGGGAGTACGAGGCTGACGAGGTCACGCCGATCCACAACGACACGGTCGATCTGGCCGACGCCGTGCGTGACGCGCTCATCCTCGACCAGCCGCTTATCGCGGTGTGCGACCCCGACTGCCCCGGGCTGTGCCCGGTCTGCGGGGTCGATCTGAACGCCGACCCCGACCACACCCACGGCGACGCCGTCGACTCGCGTTGGCTCACGCTGTCGCAATGGGGTAAGATGTCCTAGTTGCCCCCAACACGGGCAAGAAGTAAGGAGAAAGACCAGTGGCTGTTCCGAAGAGGAGAATGTCGCGTGCCAACACGCACGCCCGTCGTTCCCAGTGGAAGGCTCAAGCGCCTCAGTTGGTCACCTGCGCCAATCCTGCTTGCGGTGCCAAGCACTTGCCGCACACGGCGTGCCCGTCGTGCGGACAGTACGGCCCGCGCGGTTCCCGGCGCCAGGTTCTTCAGGCATAACGGGGTGTGAGCCGACTCACAGATCTCTTTCATGAGTTGGGGATTTCCATTGATCCCCAACTCATGGATCTCGCCTTCACCCATCGTTCCTGGGCGTACGAGAATGGTCGCGGCGCCACCAATGAGCGCTTGGAGTTCCTCGGGGACTCTGTGCTCGGCGCCATCGTCACCGAGCACATCTTCAACCAGTACCCAGACCGTTCCGAGGGTCAGTTGGCCAAGCTGCGCGCCGCGGTGGTCTCCGGACACACCCTGGCCGAGGTGGCCCGTACCCTCCAGATCGGACCTGAGCTGAAGTTGGGCCGAGGCGAGATCGCCACCCACGGAGACACCAAAGACTCCATCCTCGCCGACGCCATGGAGGCGGTGATCGGGGCCGTCCACATCACCGGCGGCTTCGCGCTCAGCGGGGTGTTCGTCCACTGGATCCTCGATCCCGTCATCCTCGAGGCGGCCGACCTGGGCGCCGGGCTGGACTGGAAGTCCAGTCTCCAGGAGGTGACGTCGCACATGGAGCTGGGGGCGCCGGACTACGCCTGCGTCACGACCGGTCCCGACCACGAGCGGGTCTTCACCGCGGAGGTGAGAGTGGCCGACCAGGTCCTCGGTTCGGGCAAGGCGTCGAGCCGACGCGGGGCCGAGCAGAAAGCCGCCGAGATGGCCTACGAGGCCCTCGTGGGCGACTCGACGAAGTGAGACGCGCATGATCCGTCAAGTCTTTCATCGGTACCGTGGCAGTCTGGGCCAACTGCTCAGATTCAGCATCGTCGGCGCGTCGGGGGTCCTCGTGAACCTCCTCGTGGCGTACGGCGCCAAGAAGATCGCCCCCCATATCTGGGCCAGCGCCCAAGAGGGGAACATCTGGCTCCCCATCCCCGGGACACCGTACAACATCCGATGGTTCCTGGTGTTCTCGATGATCGCCTTCGTGGTCGCCAACGTCTCCAACTATCAGCTCAACAGGGTGTGGTCCTTCAAGTCTGACCACCATGCCGGATGGTTCGCCGAGTTCCTCCCCTTCTTCACCGTGGGGCTCCTGGCCCAATGCCTCGGCATGATCCTGGAACAGGCGCTCATGCATCCGAACTCTCCCATCGGGCTCCCCAGTTCGATCTTCGACAATTCCACGGGCCTTCGCACCAAGTGGTACTGGGCCCACCTGATCATGATCTGCGTGACCATCCCCGTCTCGTTCCTGTTGAACAAGTTCTGGACCTTCCGTGCCATCCGGCGCGCTCCCCACGGGTCGGCGAACCAGGGGGGTTGATGTACCTCAAGAAGCTCACCCTGCGGGGATTCAAGTCCTTCGCCTCTCAAACATCGATGACCCTCGAACCGGGCATCACCTGCATCGTCGGGCCCAATGGATCCGGCAAGTCCAACGTCGTGGACGCTCTGGCCTGGGTCATGGGCGAGCAGGGGGCGAAGTCCCTGCGCGGGGCGAGCATGGAAGACGTGATCTTCGCCGGGACGAGCAACCGGGCGCCGTTGGGGCGAGCCGAGATCCAGTTGACGATCGACAACTCCGACGGTGAACTGCCCATCGACTACGCGGAAGTCACCATCTCCCGCACGAAGTTCCGCAATGGAAGTTCCGAGTACGCGATCAACGGCGCCCAGTGCCGACTCCTCGACGTGCGCGAACTGCTCTCCGACTCCGGGATCGGCCGTGAGATGCATGTCGTGGTCGGGCAGGGCGAACTCGACCGAGTCCTGCAAGCCACCCCGGAGACCCGTCGAGGGCTCGTGGAGGAGGCGGCGGGCGTCCTCAAGCACAGGGAGCGCAAAGAGAAGGCGCTGCGCAAGTTGGAGGCGACCGAGGCCAACCTCAACCGGCTCACCGACCTCGTCTCAGAGATCCGCCGCCAATTGAAGCCCTTGGGACGCCAGGCCGAGGTGGCCAAACGCGCGTCCATGGTGCAGGCCGACGTGAGGGACGCCAAGGCCCGGCTGCTGGCCGACGACCTGAGCCAGGCCCAGGGACTCCTCGGCGCCCAGATCGCCGACGAGGAGCAGGTGCGCGCCAAGCGCCGCCAGGTCGAGTCAGACCTGGAGAAGGCCCGCCTCGTCGAGGACGATTCGCGGGCGGCCATGGCGGCCACGGACGGCGCGTACCGTCGTCTCCAGGAGGTCTGGTTCGCCGTGTCGGGGATATCCGAGAGGGTCAGGTCCATCGTGACCCTGGCCGACGAGCGGGTCCGCAACGCCGAGGCGATGCCCCTGCCCAGCCCCAACCCTGACAGGGACCCCGAGACACTGCTCGCCCAGGCGGAGAGGATGTCCGAGGGGGAGACGAAGCTGCGGTCCGAGATCGCCAGCCGGGCGGCGGCGTTGGAGCAGGCCGGCGCGGTCCGTGCCCAGGCCGAGGCCGAGCACGCCGAGGCGGAGAAGGCGTTCGAGGCGAGGGTGAGGGCGAGTTCTGACCGCCGGGAGGGCTTGGCCCGTCTCTCGGGCCAGATCACCTCTGTGAGCGCGCGCGTGGAGTCGGGGCAGGCCGCAGTGGAGCGATTGAAGGCGACCAGCGTGAGCGCCGCCGAGGCCGCCGAGGCGGCTGGCGCCACCGCGACGCAGGTCGACCAGGGGCTTCCCGAGGCCCAGGCGCTGGTGCAGGAGCGCGAGGCCGCCGACGCGAGCGGCCGTCTCGCTGTGGATCACGCCGCGGGCGAGGTGGACGCCCTGCGGTCCGCCGTCCAGGCGCTGGTCGAGACCAGGGCGGGGCTGACCGCCCGTGTCGAGGCGCTGCGGATGGCCCAGCAGGCCCAGAACGACGGCGCCGCGTGGGTCGCGGCCCAGACCAGCCTGACAGGAGTGCGCGCGCCCGTGGCGTCGCTCATCCAGGTCGAGCCGGGGTACGAGCAGGCGGTGGCGACCGGATTGGGAGCGGTGACCGACGCGGTGGTCGTGACCGACGTCGCCAGTGGTGTCACCGCGATCGAGGCATTACGCGCGTCGGACCAGGGACGAGCCGGGCTGCTCGTCGGCGCCGACGCCCCCGGCGGATCGCCCACCACCCCGGGGCCGGGGCGTCCCCTCATGTCGGTGTTGACCGGCGACGAGACCGTCCTGGCGGCGTTGGCCCATCTGATGGGTCACATCCGCGTCGTGGACTCGTTGGATGAGGCCCGATCCGTGATCGCGGACCATCCTGACGCGGTGGCCGTCACCCGCGACGGGGACTGGGTCAGCTCGTGGCTGGTCTCGGGAGGATCTCCCGCGTCCCAGTCAGCCCTGCACATCGCGTCCGCCCTGAACGAGGCCGAGACCCGGTTGGCCGGTCTGGTCGACGAGGTGGCCGCGGCCCAGGCGGCCCTCGGCCAGGCGCAGTCGCGCCAGGCGCAGGCCAAGGCCGCGTCCGACGAGGCCCGATGGGCAGCCGACGAGGCGAAGGCGGGGCTCGCACGACTGCGGCAGCGTACCGCCCAGGTGACACAGACCCACGCCCTGGCTCGCGCGGAAGCCGAGCGGGCGGGCGAGCAGGCGGCCAGGGCCGAGCAGGACCTGGTCCGCGACCAAGCCCTCCTCGTGGACCTGCGCGAGCGGTTGGCGCTCGCCGAACAGACCCAGGAGGCCGGCCACCCCGACCCCTCGGCCAGGGACGCTCTGGCGGAGGCCGCGAAGAAGGCCCGTGCCCAGGAGATGGAGGCCCGTCTGGGATTGCGTACCCTCGAAGAGAGGGTGAGGTCCATGGCCGGCCAAGCCGAGTCCCTGCGCAAGACCGCCCAGTCCGAGGCCACAGCCCGTGCCGAGGCCGACGCCCGTCGTGCCCGTCTGGCCCGACAGTCGCAGGCCGCGCGCACCGTCGCCATGGCCGGGCAATGGCTGTTTGAGCAGGCGCAGGCCAGCAGACGCCTCGCTGAGCGTGACCGCGACCAGATCGGCACACAACGGTCCGAGGCCGAGTCACGTGCGGAGGCCGCCCGCGTGAAGGTACGTCAGCTCTCGGGCGACCTCGAAGCCCTCGTCGACTCCGTCCATCGCGACGAGCTCAACCGCACCCAGCAGAGGATGAGGATCGACGCCCTCGCCGAGAGGGCCATGACCGAGGTCGGATTGGACCAGGAGACGCTCATGGCCCAGTACGGGCCGGACCAGCCCGTCCCCACCGGAGAGCCGGATCCGGACACGGGCGAGCAGGCGCTGGTGGCTTTCAACCGCGAGGAGCAGCTCAAGAGGCTGCGCACAGCGGAGAGGGACCTGCAACTGCTGGGGAAGATCAACCCGCTGGCGCTGGAGGAGTTCGACGCCATGCAGGAGCGGCACGGCTTCTTGGCCGGCCAACTGGAGGACCTGAAGAAGACGAGGGCCGATCTGCTGAGCATCGTCGAGGACGTGGACGCCCGCGTGAAGGAAGTCTTCGCGCAGGCGTACGTCGACGTGGCGCGAGAGTTCTCCGCCACCTTCGCCCGGCTGTTCCCCGGGGGCGAGGGAGGGCTGGTCCTCACCGAGCCCGACCAATGGCTGACCACGGGCATCGACGTGGAGGCGCGTCCTGCGGGGAAGAAGGTCAAGCGACTGTCCCTGCTCTCCGGCGGCGAACGGTCGCTGGTGGCGGTGTGCTTCCTCGTCGCCCTGTTCAAGGCGCGCCCGAGCCCCTTCTACATCCTCGACGAGGTCGAGGCGGCCCTGGACGACACCAACCTGGGTCGGCTGCTGGACATCTACGAGGAGCTGAGGACCACCTCCCAGCTTCTGGTGATCACCCATCAGAAGAGGACGATGGAGATCGCCGACACCCTGTACGGCGTGACGATGGGCTCGGACGGCACCTCCACCGTGGTGAGCCAGCGCCTGCGCGAAGACTGACCGACGACGGGTGTCACAGCCCGCGATGTCTTGGAACCGTGTGACATAATTGAGATGTCACAGTGTCGCTCACCCCTTGAAGGAGATCGAGTCCACCCATGGTCATTGCCGTAATAATGTTGCTTCTTGTCGTCCTCGTCGCTCTGGGCGTCCTCCTCGCCGCGTGGGCGGGCGCGGGGCGGGCCACGACGTCCGGGGCGCCGGCGAGCCTGGTCGCGTGGGGGAAGAAGGCCTCCGACTACCTCAACGGCGACATCCACGCTGCGGCGCGCTCGCGCTCGCGCTCGACGAACACGACACGACTGTCGCGCCGCTGAGGACTGCTCGACGGGTCCATCGCGTAGGATAGTCGGTCGTGGACATGATCTTCTGGTACATCATGGCGGGCGTCTTGCTCGCCGTTCTCATCGCCACCGGCATCGTGGTGACCTCCAACATCCGACACAGGCGCACGCGCCTAGAGGCCGGCGCCGGACAGGCCCTGCTCGAGCCGGGCGAGCCTGGCACGGGCGAGGCCTCCTCGCCGGACGCGATCGACGCGACGCCGAGCGAGCCGGAGGCGGAGGGCGAGCCGGAGGCGACCTCCCATGCCGCCCCTGAGGCGCCGGCCACGCGGTTCGCCCGTCTGCGCCAGCGCCTGGCGTCGAGCAACAATGCGCTCGCGCGTGGGTTGGCTGACCTGCTGGCCTCGGACAAGATCTCCGCGCAGACCTGGGAGGATTTCGAGGCGACCCTGATCTCGTCCGACCTCGGCGTGGGGCCCGCCACTGAACTGGTGGCCCGGCTGAAGTCGCGTCTGGCCATCGACGGGGTGTCCGATCCGGATCAAGCCACCGCCGTGCTGCGGGAGGAGTTGGTGCGGCTCGTCGATCCGACCATGGACCGCAGCCTCGACCTGACTGTCGAGAAGAATCCCGCGGTCGTCATGGTCGTCGGGGTCAACGGGACGGGCAAGACCACCACGGTGGGCAAGCTCGCCCGCGACCTGGTCGCCTCGGGGGCGACCGTCCTCCTCGGCGCGGCCGACACGTTCCGCGCCGCCGCCGCCGACCAGTTGTCGACCTGGGGGGACCGCATCGGGGTGCGCACCGTCCGGGGCCCGGAAGGCGCCGATCCGGCGTCCGTCGCCTTCGACGCCGTGCGCACCGGGGCGGACGAGGGCGTGGACGTCGTCCTGGTGGACACCGCCGGGCGCCTGCACAACAAGACCAACCTGATGGACGAGCTGGGCAAGGTCAAGCGCGTCATCGAGAAGACCGCTCCCGTGAAGGAGACCCTGCTGGTCCTCGACGCCACGACGGGCCAGAACGGCTTGGTCCAGGCCCGCGTCTTCGCCGAGGTCGTCCATGTCACGGGCATCATCCTGACCAAAATGGACGGCTCCGCCAAGGGCGGCATCGTCGTGGCCGTCCAGCAGGAGCTGGGGGTCCCGGTGAAGTTCATCGGACTGGGGGAGGGCGCCGACGATCTTGCCCCCTTCGACCCCGAACAGTTCGTCGACGGGCTCTTGGGGCGGTGACGCCATGAGTGAGTCTGCGAATCCGACGACGGGCCCCACGGTGGTGATCCGTCGGGCCGCCGACGCCGACGCCGAGGCGATGCAAGAGATCTTCAACCAGGAGGTGGTGGGCTCCACCGCGTCGTGGGAGTGGTTCCCCCTGTCGAACGACGATTGGCGTGCCTGGTTCCATGAGCACACGAAGGAACATCACGTCTTGCTCGTCGCCGAGGTCGACCACGCGGTGGCCGGTTTCGCCGGGTACGGGGAGTTCCGCGCCAAGCAGGGCTACGTGTCCACGGTGGAGGACTCCGTCTTCCTGAGGGAGGGGTACCGGGGGATGGGCCTGGGGACCCGTCTGTTGAGCGCCCTGATGGATCAGGCTCGCGCCAGGTCGGTCCACGCCATGGTGGCCGCCGTCACGAGCGAGAACGAGGCGTCCATCCGGTTGCATGAGGCGTGTGGATTCCGCCAGGTCGGGTACTTGCCGCAGGTCGGCCACAAGTTCGGCCGCTGGCTGGACCTGGTCCTCCTCCAGGCGACGCTCGACGAGGACCCGATCCCGGGGCGCTGCGCGCGTTCGGTAGACTGACGCCTGTGAGAATCACCCCGAGCATCCTGAACGCCGATTTCACCCGGTTGGGCGACGAAATCGCGCGTGTGCCGTCGGCGGACGCCATCCATATCGACGTGATGGACAATCATTTCGTCCCCAACCTGACCATCGGCTTGCCCGTGGTCGAGTCGGTGCGGGCGATGACTGCCCAGATGCTGGACATCCACCTCATGATCGAGGACCCCGATCGATGGGCCCCGTCGTACGCCGAGGCGGGGGCCGAGTCGGTCACCTTCCACATGGAGGCCGCCCGTGCGCCCGTACGCTTGGCGCGTACACTGAGGGCCGCCGGGGCCAGGGCGGGCGCCGCTCTCAACCCGGCCACGTCCGCGTCGGTGCTGACGTCGGTCCTGGGCGAGATCGACACCGTCCTCGTCATGAGCGTCGAGCCCGGGTTCGGCGCCCAACCCTTCCTCGACCTCGTCGTGCCCAAGATCGCCGAGATACGCTCGATGATCTCGGCCGCCGACCTGGACGTGTGGGTCCAGATGGACGGTGGGATATCCCTGGAGACCATCGAGCGCTGCGTCGAAGCCGGTGCCGACACCTTCGTCGCCGGATCGGCCGTCTTCCGTGCCCAGGACCCCGACCAGATGGTGCGCCAGTTGCGCGACACCGCGCAGGCCGCCTCGGCGGGCGCACGCACCGTGTCGGCATGCGCGTGCGGGAGGCGCGGATGAGATACGTGTCCACACGGGGGTACGGCCCCATGGGATTCACCGACATCCTGCTGGAGGGCCTCGCCCCCGACGGCGGACTGTACGTGCCCGAGGAGTATCCGAGGCTCGACAGCGAGGACCTGCGGTCCTTGGGCGAGATCCTGGCGTACGAGGGGTACGCCACATTCGCCGCCGAGATCTTGGCGCTCTTCATCGACGACATCCCGTTCTCCGACCTGGAGGGGATCACGCGCCGGGCGTACACCAAAGAGAAGTTCGGGACGGACCTGATCGCCCCGCTGTCCCAGGTGGAGCCGGGCCTGTGGCTGGCGCACCTGTCCCAGGGGCCCACCGCCGCCTTCAAAGACATGGCCATGCAAGTCCTCGGCCAACTCTTCGACTACGAGCTGACCCGGCGGCAACGCACGATGACGATTCTGGGCGCCACCTCCGGCGACACCGGGTCGGCCGCCGAGTACGCCCTGCTGGACGCCAGCCGCGTCCAGGTGTTCATGCTGTCCCCCTTGGGCAGGATGACGGCGTTCCAACGCGGCCAGATGTACGGGATCAACTCCCCGCGCATCGTGAACGTCACCGTCCCCGGCTCCTTCGACGACTGCCAGGACCTGGTCAAAGAGGTCAACGCGGACGCCGAGTTCAAGGCCAGGCACTCCATCGGCGCGGTCAACTCGATCAACTGGGCCCGTCTGGTCTCCCAGGTCGTGTACTACATCTCCAGTTGGTTCCAGGCGTCCGACGGACAGGGCGAGGTCTCCTTCTGCGTCCCCTCGGGCAACTTCGGCAACATCTGCGCCGGCCATGTGGCACGCATGATGGGGGTGCCCATCCGGTCCCTGGTCTGCGCGACCAATGAGAACAACGTGTTGGCGGAGTTCTTCACCTCGGGGGTCTACCGGGTGAGGGCGTCGACCGAGACTTTCGTCACCTCCAGCCCGAGCATGGACATCTCCAAGGCCAGCAACTTCGAGCGTTTCTTCTTCGACCTGACCGGACGAGACTCCGAGCAGGTCGCCCACCTCTTCGGCGACCAGTTGAACCGTACGGGCGTGATCGACATACGCTCCACCCCGTACGCCCACCTGCCGGCGAGCCAGTACGGGTTCCGCACGGGGGTGTCGACCCACGCCGACCGCGTCGCCACCATCGCGGACGTCTTCCGCCGACACGGGTACCTGATCGACCCCCACACCGCCGACGGTGTCAAGGTGGGTCGTGAACGCAAGGGCGACGAGCCGATGATCGCCATGGAGACGGCGCTGCCGGTGAAGTTCGGCTCGATCACCAAAGAGGCCATCGGCCGGGTCCCCGAGATCCCCGCCCGTTTCTCCCAGGTTTTGGACGCCGAGCAGCACACGGTGTTGTGCGATCAAGGTGCCGACCAGCTCAAGCACATCATCGAGACGATGACGATCCTGAAGCCTGCCTCGTAGGCCTGATTCACCTGTTTTTTCGACGCGATCGGCGTCCTTGGACGCCGGAATCCTGCTTCTCGGAATAAATTCAGCCAATGCTCCTTATTGTCGCATGAAATACTCCCGAAGCGTCATGACAGATTACAACGTGGTATATAGTTGTGCTCACATATTCGGGGGGGGATTGAGACAAGGGAGAAATATGAAATCACGCAGACTAGTGGTGGGACTCGCTGTCCTCGCCACTACTCTTCTCGCGGGCACAGCGCTCGCACCTATCGCCTCGGCTGCGTCGGGGTACACAACGATCATGGCCACGGATGTCGCTCAATGCAAGAACGGCAATCCGATGCAGAACTGCAACATGTACTCCGATGAGCAGTACGTCTATCTGGACGGCGGCTTGGAGGGTCCTGGGACGTACGTCTTCGGAGTGGTGCAGCCCAACGGTCGGGATGATCCGACCGGGATGATCAAGGCGGATGGAGGGTATGTCCTGTCGCTGGACGAGGTGTCCGACAGGGTGTTCACAGTGCAGTCCGATGGCACTGTGGTGAGCAACAGTGGCCTCCATGTCCCCGTCCAGGATCCGGGCGACGGCATGAAGTGGAAGGTTCCTGTCTTCTACTTCGACCAGACGGGAAACCCTGGCGGTGTCTACAAGCTGGTCGTGTGCAAGATCAACCTGCCGACCGATCCGAGCGTCAATCTCGACGACTTCTACGCGCAGTTGAACGAGTCGAACTTCGCCTCCTGCAAGTCTGACAACTTCAAGGTCGTGCAGATGGGCGTCAACCAGACCAACGCCGAGCCTCTCAGCGTCGACAACCAAGCCACGGTGAGCTATGACTCCACGTGGCAATGGTCCATCGACAAGACGGCCGACGTCGCGAGGGCGTTCCTCCTTCCGGGTCAGACCAAGACGGTCGATTACACCGTCGCGGTGACGAACACTGACGTGGTGACATCGAACTATGTCGTATCCGGGGTCGCCACGGTGCATAACCCGAATAACGCCAATTTCGTGGTCACGGTGACTGACTCGGATTCGACGTGCCAGTTCCAGTCCGTCAATGGAAGCGCTGTGCTGGCGCCTTCGTCCGCGATCACCACCTCGGTGGCGCCGGGCGACACGACCTTCGAGTACACCTGCACGGCGGTCGACACGTTGACGGCGACGGATAACACCGTGACGCTGTCCTGGGCCGACCAGACGAGCCAAGACCTCACGGATCGCACCTTGGGACTGTGGCTGGAGGACTCCAGCCAGTTCGTGGTCGATCCAGGCGTCGCGACGCTGGGAACCTTCACCGAGAACCGTGTCGGCACTCATGTGACGGTCACGGATAAGTTGGATGGACAAAGCGACCAGACCCTCGGGTTCATCACGGTCAACGACGACGGCACGCTGAGCGCCGAAGCCGTGGATCCCAACCCCTTGGGTGTCGTCGTCGCTGTCACGGGTGACACCGTGACGTTCACGTACGCCCGCGATCTCGACGGCGTCGAAGGGACCGTGGTGACTCACCTCAACACGGCGACCTTCACCACCGACTCCGGTGACACCGGAAATGATCACTGGAGGGTGAGGATCTGGGAGCCTACGACGGCCACACCGCCGACCATCGACTCCAACAAGGCCACGGCCATCGACTCCATCGCCTGGACGTGGACTGTCAAGAAGACTGTCACAGGCCCGAGCGGGTCGGGAAGCAAGATCACCGTCAATATCGTCCCTGGAAAGACCACGCATGTGAACTACACCGTCACGGTGGCGCCGTCCACGAGGACAGAGGCGTTCGCGGTGAGCGGAGTCGTCACGGCGAGCAACGACAACGCGGCGCCCTTCGACGTGACGCTGACGAATGCCGGCTTGAGCGACGGCACGAGGTGTGTCTTCACGAGCAGCAACGCGACCACGGTGACGGCCACTCTGGCGGCTCACTCGACGCAGACCTTCGCGTACACCTGCGCGACGACCAGCAATAAGGCCGCCGTCACGGCTGGCGCCAAGGTCTCGATGTCCTGGGCGACCCAGGGAGACCACTGGCCGTCGAGGGTCTATCTGCCCGCTGGGTCCGCTGGTCTCGTGGCCGGCCCTGTCGCCGATGCCGATATCGCTCAGACGATCACCGGTGCCAGCGTCACTGTCACGGACAAGAGCGACGCCACGGGCACGGTCCCTCTCGGTAGCGTGACGATCAACAACCCAGCAGGAACCCTTGCTGGGGCCACGGTGAGTGCCACTGCTGTGGCGCCTGCCACCGTCACGACCGCCGGCGCCCAGGCCACCTTCGCCTATGGCGCAGACCTCGGCAAGGGCACGTGGAACAATGTGGCGACAGCCTGCTGGAGCGCTGATCCCAAGGATTGCGCGTCAGGATCGGCCACCGTCACAGTGACCACGCCCAAGATCACCGGTGGTCTGACCATCGGTTATTGGCAGAACCCGAATGGGCAAGCCCTGATCCTGCATTCCGCCGTCAAGGGCTCCAATCCTGCGACTGTCGGATGCTATGGGTTGTCCTCGTGGTTGGTCACCACTGTTCCGAATTTCAATGGTGACAAAGAGACGCTGACAGCCAACGGCAATGGCAACGGCAACAATGGCAACGGTAATGGCAATGGCAACACCAAGAACCAGACCACCACGCCGACGACCGTGACACTGAGCGCGAGCAGCACCTGCACCGAGGTGGCCAACTGGGCCACCGGCGTGTTCAACGCCGCCACCGGTTCGGACATGCCGACGATGCTCAAGGCACAGATCATGGCCACCGCGTTCAGCGTGTACTTCAGCAATGGTCAAAGCCTCGGCGCCGTGACCATCGACCTGAGCGCCATCAGCAGCGCGACGGCCTCCTCGTTCGGCACGAACGCCATGACGATCAATGATCTGCTGACCTTCGTCGGCAGCCAGCCATGGAGTTCCGACGCGAAGGCCAAGGCCCAGCTGACGATCTGGAAAGACGTCTTCGACGCCATCAATAACAACAACGTCTATGGAATGTGATGATTCCATAGTCTGACAATTCACCATATGTGTGGGGTGGCCGGTTGTTCGGTCACCCCACATGTTGTGTGGCGGGGTGTGGCTCCGTGGGGGTCGGTGATGTAGGGGGTGGGTTCATGGCGTGGGGGATGGGGGCCATGGCGTGGGGTTCCACGACGCAGGGATGGGGGTCCGCGACGTTGGTGGGGTGGGGTGGGGTGGTACGCCCTGGGGTCGTTCGCGGCGGTGGTCCCGGAGGGTACCACCTTGCTCACTGTGGGATCGACAAAATCGCATTCGCGATTTGGTCGACCAACCCCCAGGACGCACCACCCCACCCCACCCATGGTCTCCGCGGGGGATTCACGGACACTTCGCGACTCCACCACATGCCACCACTCCTCAGGGGCGTGAACCGTGCCTCAGCACTCCAGGGGGCGTGAACCGTGCTTTTCAGACCGGAAAACCACGGTTCGTGCCCCCATGGGAATCCGGGGGGCGTGAACCGTGCATGTGGACCCTGGAAACGGACAGTTCGTGCCCCCGCGCCTCGGCGGGCCTCGTGCACCCGCGTCCCATCCGGGCCCGCGTCCCATCCGGCCCCCGCACATCCGGACCCGCATCACGTCGCATCTACCGAGCCGTCTCTGACGACGACCCATCACACGACGATTCACGGCCGGCGGCACAACCACGCCTGCTCCCCACGTCCACTCCTCATGTCCACGACACCTCCACGTCCCTGCTCGCCGGTCAGATCGTCGACCTGGCCCACTACCAGTACGACAACATCTGGACACTCCAACCGAACCCGCCACGCATCAGCCCCCGATATCGATTCGGCTGGATCAACCGCCAGATTTCGCGCTCTCAGGCCCGCTACTCCATCCAAACCTCATCCACCAGGTCGCAGCCATCCGATTATGCTGAACTTCCCAGACGTCTCAGCCCCGACTCACCCTCGACCCAGCGCCGAGTCAGCTTCCACGAGCACCCTCGCCTTCGACGCACATGGGACCACCGCCGCGAACGACCCCAGGAAACAACACGCCGACCCACCCCGGCATCAGCGCCGGAATGCCCGTCGCTCTGCTTCGTCCCACCGAAGGGAGCTCAACCCCAGCGCGCCCGGCGTGTAGGTCCTCACCTCGCTGGACGCGCGGCACACCGCTCGCACATCCCACAGGTCACCGGTCACGGCGCCGACGGCGCGTGCCTGGACCGCTAGGTTGCCCAGGGCTGTGGCTTCGGCGGGGCCGGCGATCACGGGCAGCCCCGTCGCTTCGGCGGTCAACTGGTTGAGGAGCTCGTTTTGACAACCGCCGCCCACGATGTGGATCGTGTCGACCTCGACGCCTGACAGCTCCTGCGCCAGGCGTATGACCCGGCGGTAGTCCAGGGCCAGCGAGTCCAGGATGCACCGGGTGAATTCCGCCGGAGTCTCCGGGACGTGTTGCCCCGTCTCACGGGCCATCTCCGCCAGGCGGGACGGCATGTCGCCGGGGGGGAGGAGACGTTGGTCCTCCATGTCGACCACTGTGGTCAATGCCGGCAAGCGCCTCGCGCCATCCAGCAAGCTCGGCAGGTCCACGTCGAATCCGTGGGTGTGCCAGTGCGCCAGGGACTGGGTCAGCACCCACAGTCCCATCACGTTGCGCAGGTAGCGGACTGTCGAGTCCACTCCGAGCTCGTTGGTGAAGTCGGCCTGTCGGGACTCCTCGGTGAGGATGGGATGATCCAGCTCGACACCGACCAGGGACCATGTGCCCGAGGAGATGTACGCGAACCGAGGCGTGGACGCGGGGACGGCGGCGACCGCGGAGGCGGTGTCGTGGGCGCCGACCGCGACGACGGGGATCTGCCCGTCCAGGAGCTCGGGATGGACGGCGCCCACCACGGTCCCGGGCTCGACGATGGCGGGGAAGAGGCGGGAGGGGTCCAACCCGTACCGGTCACGCAGATGGCTGAGGATCGTGGGGGACCAGGCCCGCCGGGCCACGTCCAGCAAGCCGGAGGTGGAGGCGATCGTCAATTCCGTGACCTGCGCGCCGCTGAGGAGGTAGGTGAACAGGTCGGGCAGGAACAGGCAGGACGCCACGTCGGGCCAGGAGGGGTCGTCCGCCTGGCTCACGAGTTGGAAGATGGTGTTGAAGTCCATGACTTGCAGTCCCGCTTCGGCGTAGAGCCGTTCTGCGGGGAAGTCGGCGAAGAAGCTCGCGGGCGCCCCTGAGGTACGCGGGTCGCGGTAGTGGAAGGGGGGCTCCACCTGCGCGCCCAGTGGGGTCAGCCGGGCGTAGTCGACTCCCCAGGTGTCCACGCCCACGCCGCGCAGCCGCCCCAGGGCGCTGGCGCGGCCGAGCCCGGCGAGGATGTGCGCGAACAGGGCATGGGCGTCCCAGTGGGCGTGCCCGTCCAGGGTCATGGTGGGGGTGGTGAATCGGTCCACTTCGCGCAGATGGAAACGTCCTTTGCGCAACCGCCCGGCGATCACTCGTCCGGAGGTGGCGCCCAAGTCGACGGCGGCAAACAGGTCTGTCATCTTCGGCCCTTTCTCGTCCCTCGTCGGGCGCCGGTTGCGGATCATCATCCTGCGTTGTGACGGCCAAGTCACATGGCTGAGATCCCTTGACGTGTGCTGTTCCCCATCCTAGAATTGAAACGATTCAGATTCAACCCCGGATCCATGGATCACCGGACGGGCCGACGATGTCGCAGGGTTCACTCACGAGGGGCTGATGACGTGGTCATGGTTATTACCTGAGGAGGGTCGATGTTCTCGTTTTCGGACATAGTCGAGCCGCTGTCGAGGCTCCAGGTCGAGGTGCCGTCATGGGCGTATGGGAACTCGGGGACGCGCTTCAAAGTCTTCCCCCAGAAGGGGACTCCACGCACCCCGTTCGAGAAGGTGGCCGACGCGGCGCAGGTCCATCGGCTGACCGGGTTGGCCCCGTCCGTCGCCATCCACATCCCTTGGGACGCGGTGGACGACATGGACGAGCTGTCCTCCTACGCCCACAGCCTGGGGGTACGCCTGGGGACGGTCAACTCCAACACCTTCCAGGACGAGGACTATAAGTACGGGTCTTTGTGCCATCCGGACCCGGCCGTCCGACGCAAGGCTGTCGAGCACAACGTGGCCTGCATCCAGATCATGGACCGCATCGGCAGTCGTGACCTCAAGATCTGGCTGGCCGACGGGACGAACTATCCGGGCCAGGACGACATCCGCGACCGCCAGGAACGCCTGAGCGAGGGGCTGGCGCAGATCTACCCCCATCTGGGCGAGGGGCAACGGATGGTCCTGGAGTACAAACTGTTCGAGCCGGCCTTCTATCACACGGACGTGCCGGACTGGGGGACCTCCTTGCTCCACTGCCTGGAGCTCGGGCCGAAAGCCTTCGTCTGCCTCGACACGGGTCACCACGCCCCGGGGACGAACATCGAGTTCATCGTCGCCCAACTGTTGAGGGCCGGTCGTCTCGGCTCCTTCGACTTCAACTCCCGGTTCTATGCGGACGACGACCTGATGGTGGGGGCCGCCGATCCCTTCCAGCTCTTCCGCATCCTGAGGGAGGTCGTGCGTGGAGGTGGGTACCCCAGCACGGACGTGCAGTTGATGCTCGACCAGTGCCACAACATCGAGAACCACATCGCTGGGCAGATCCGTTCCGTGCTCACCGTCCAAGAGATGCTGGCCCGTGCCCTCCTCGTCGATCAGGAGGAGTTGGGCCAGGCCCAGCGGGCCTGCGACGTCATGGCGGCCAACCAGATCCTCATGGACGCCTTCTACACCGATGTGCGTGCCGACCTGGCTGACTGGCGGGTGTCCCAGGGTCTTCCCTCGGACCCGGTCGCCGCCTTCTGGGCCAGCGGGTACCAGGAGTCCATCGAAGCTGAGCGTGTCGGCGGAACTCAGGCCGCGTGGACGTGACATGAGCCCGATCGTCAACACACACGTCCATATCCCACCCAACTTCTCCGCTTTCGACACCGTCGACGACCTGATCCAGGCCGCCCGAGCCCAAGGGGTCGCCGCCCTCGGGGTGTCCAACTTCTTCGACATCTCGGTGTACGCGCGGTTCCGTGATCAGGCCCGCGCCGCGGGGATCTGGCCGTTGTACGGGGTGGAGTTCATCACCGTCGTCCCCGAGTTGCAGGCGTCGGGTCTTCGTGTCAACGACCCGGCCAATCCGGGAAGGATGTACGTGACCGGCAAGGGGATCGACCCCTTCCGCCCCCAGTCCGCGGCCACGGCCGCCATCGCCGCCCGCATCCGGGACGGCAATGACGAGCGGGCCCGGCGGATGGTCGAGAAGGTGGCCCAGGTCTTCGCCGACGCCGGGTTCGACACCGGGCTCACGGCGGACCAGGTCATCGGCGCGGTCGCTCTCCGGGGAGGCGTGCCGAGGGCCTGGGTCAGCCTCCAGGAGCGCCACATCGCGCGCGCCTTCCAGGAGCAGGTGGCCGGCCTCGACCCGTCCCGCCGAGCCGGCGTCCTGCACAAGGTGTACGGGCGGGAGTCGGGGGTCGATCTGGAGGACCCGGTGGCCCTCCAATCGGAGATCCGTGCGCGACTGCTGAAAGCGGGCGCCCCGGGGTTCGTTCCCGAGGTTCCCCTGCCCTTCGCCGACGCCTATGCGTACATCACGGGTATGGGCGGCATACCGTGCTACCCGATCCTCGCCGATGGATGCGACCCGGTGTGTCAGTTCGAGGCGTCGCCGACCCGGCTCGCCAGGTCGCTGGCCGATCTGGGGATCCATGCCGCCGAACTGATTCCCGTGCGCAACCATCGCGGCGTCGTGGACGAGTACACCCAGTGCCTCGCCGACGCCGGCATGATCGTCATGGCGGGCACCGAGCACAACACCTGCGAGCAGATCCCGGTGGACCCGTTCTGCGTGGATGGCCCTGTGAGCCCTGCCGCCAGGGCGGTCTTCTTTGAGGCCGCCTGCGTCGTGGCGGCCCATGCGGACGCCGTGAGTCGAGGGTGTGACGGGTTCGTCGACTCGCAGGGAAACCTGGCGTGCGACGACCAGGGCCGTGCGGCATTGTCCATGGATGGACGCCGTTTGGTGGGTGGGGCCCCGACATAGACCGGGACCTGCAAGAATGGGGGATGACGGCAAAGATCGACTCACAAGGAAGAGGCTGACATGGCAACAGTCCTGGCAGATCAGATCATCGAGGTGGCCCATCGATTCGGGGAGCCCGAGTACGCCCGCGCCGGGGGTGGCAACGCCTCCTACAAGGCGGACGGCGTCCTCCACATCAAGCCCAGCGGGACGTCCTTGAAGACGCTGGTGGTGGCCGACCTCGTCCCCCTGAGGGTGGATGTGCTGCTCGACGCCCTCCATGGCGAGCCGCCGATCGACGCCGATCCGGTGCGTGCTGCGGCTGACGCCGCGCGTGTGGGGGTGGACGACGGACGTCGTCCCAGTGTCGAGATCCTGCTCCACGCCCTTCTGCCCGAACCTCTGGTCTTGCACCTCCACCCCCTGACGGCCAATGCGCTGGCGTGCAATCAGAGGGCGGTGGAACTGACGGACGAGATCTTCGGCGACGACGCGGTGCTCGTGGACTACATCGATCCAGGCTTCCCCCTGGCTCATGGGGTCGAGCAGGCGAGGGCCGCGTACACGGCACGGACGGGGGCGAACCCTCCCGCCTTGACCATCCTGCGCAACCACGGCATCGTCGCCGCGGGGAACACGGCCGACGAGGTCGTCGACCTCGTGGAGACGGCCACGGCGAAGATCCGTGCGGCCATCGACGCCCGTCCTGCGCCCACCCCGCCCGCCGCGATCCGGATCGCCGACCGGTCTCGCGTGGAGCAGCCTGTGGACGATGCCGAGAGGACGAGGATCACGGAGATGATCCTCACGGCCGCGCCCTTGCTGCGCGGGCTTCTGGGCGGCGACCAGGGCTTGGCCGTGATCACGTCCGATTCGTCGGACCTCGTCCGCTCCGAGACCCGCCTCGGCAAACCCATGGTGTCCGACGGGCCGCTCATCCCTGACCAGATCGTCTACGCCGGTTCCGTTCCGTGCGTCGTGGAGCCCAAGTACGCCCCCCTGGCCGACCAGGTGGGCAAGGCCGTCGCCTCCTATCGTGCCGCCCACGGGCGCGACCCGGTGATCGTCGTCCTTCCGGGGAAGGTGGCCTTCGCCGCCGGGCGTGACCTGGCCGAGGCTCGCAACGCCCTCGACACCTTCACCGACGCTCTGACCGTCGCCCGCGACGCCAACCGCCTGGGCGCGGTGCGCGTCCTCGACCAACGGGAGCGGGAGTTCATCGAGACGTGGGAGGCCGAGGCGTACCGTCGCAGCGTGGCCGCCACCGCCTACCGGGGACGCATGCAATCCAAGGTGGCCGTCATCACCGGCGCCGCCCAGGGGTTCGGCTTGGGGATCGCCCAAGGGCTGGCCGCCGAGGGCGCCCATGTGGTCCTCGCCGACCTGAACGTCGGTCTGGCCCGCGCCGAGGCGGCCAGGATCCAGGAGACATTCGGCCCGGGAGCGGCCCTGGCCGTCCAGGTCGACGTGTCGGACCCGGCGTCCCAAGAGCGGGCCTTGGCCCAGATCCTCGCGGTGTACGGGGGGCTGGACCTGTTCGTGTCCAACGCCGGGATCGCCCGCGCGGCCTCGGTGGTCGAGCAGAGGATCGAAGACTTCGACCTGGTCACATCCGTCAACTACAAAGGGTATTTCTTGGGAGTACGCACGGTGGCCCCGGTCCTCACGGCCCAGCACCAGGTGCGTCCCGACCTGCTGTTCGACATCGTCGAGATCAACTCCAAGTCCGGGCTCGAGGGCTCGAAACGCAACTTCGCGTACGCCGGGTCGAAATTCGGAGGGATCGGCTTGACCCAGTCCTTCGCCTTGGAACTGATCGAATCCGGGATCAAAGTGAACGCCGTGTGCCCCGGCAACTTCCTCGACGGGCCCCTGTGGTCCGATCCGGAGAAGGGGCTCTTCCGCCAGTACCTCCGCGCCGGGAAGGTGCCGGGCGCGTCCAGTGTGGAGGACGTGAGGGCCTTCTACGAGGCCAAGGTGCCGATGTCGCGGGGATGTCTGCCGAAGGACGTCGTCGCAGCCGTGCTCTATCTCGTGGAGCAGCAGTACGAGACGGGACAAGCCCTGACCGTCACAGGCGGCCAAATCATGAGGAACTGACGCCCGTCAAGGGTGTGCGTCGACTAAGGAGAATGATGACAACACAGTATGCGGTCCAGATCACGGGACCCGACCGGATCGAGATCAACCGGGCCATGCCAGTTCCGACGATCGGCCCTCGCCAACTCCTTCTGCGCATCGATGCGTGCGGGATCTGCTTCTCGGACACCAAATTGATGCACGCCTTCGCCTCCCACCCACGTAAGACCCCCATCCGATCCGGCCTGACGCCGGACGAGGTGGCTCAGATCCCCACGTACCGTCCCGGGGCGCAGCCCGTGGTCCCCGGCCATGAGCCCGTCGCGAGGATCGCGGCCGTCGGCGACGAGGTCACCCGCTTCCAGGTGGGACAACGGGTCCTCGTCCAGACCGACTACCGGCACATCCCCACGGTCGCGTCCAACGCGGCCTTCGGGTACGACTTCGACGGCGCCCTGGAGGAGATGGCCCTCGTCGACGAGCGCATGGTGATCGATCCGGCCACCGACCAGTCGTACCTGATCCCCGTGGGGGAGGAGGCGTCGAGTTCCGCTATCGCGTTGATCGAGCCCTGGGCCTGTGTCGAGACGGCGTACGCCTGGACCGAGCGCACCGGTCTTCGCCGTGGCGGGTCCCTGCTGGTCGTCGTCGATCCCGGCTGCGAGCCGGAGGGCCTGGACGACCTGGTGGCCGAGGCCGCTGTGGCACGGCGCGTCGACTGCCCCGGCGGAGCGTCGATCCCCTCGGACGGCGCCTTCGACGACATCATCTATTGCGGCGCCGACGCGGCCACGGTCGAGGCGCTCGGCGCCCGACTGGGCAAGGGCGGCTTGATGACCATCGTCGCCTGTGGCCGCACCTTCGATCGCGAGGTCCACATCGACGCCGGGCGCATCCATTACGATCTGATCCGCTACGCCGGAACCACCGGGAACCGGGTGCGGGACGGGGTGGCGTGGATCCCCACCACCTGTGAGGTGAGGCCCTTCGATCGGATCGCCGTCATCGGGGCGGCCGGGCCCATGGGCCTGATGCACGCTGTCAGGGCGGTCACGATCGGAGTCGACGGTGTCACGCTGGACGCCGTGGACGTGGACCAGGATCGGCTGGATCGGCTCAGCGAGGTGCTGACTCCCATCGCCTCCAGGACCGGGGTCGCCGCGCGGATCGCCAACTCCGCCCAGGACCCCCTCCGGTCGGGGTACACGTACCTGGCCCTCATGGTCCCCTCGCCCGCCCTGCTGTGCCAGGCCATCGGCTTGGCGGGTCCCGGCGCCATCGTGAACGCGTTCGCGGGTTTCGCCGTCGGGACGATGGCGGCCGTGGACATGCAGGCGCTGCTGGAGAATCGGGTCTACCTCGTGGGGACCTCGGGATCGCGGATCGAGGACATGGTCACCGTCTTGGGCCGTGTCCAAGCGGGAATCGTGGACACGAACATCTCCTTGGACGCGATCACGGGGATGGCCGGGGTTCCGGCGGCCATCGACTCGGTCGACAAGCGCACATCCCACGGCAAGATCATGGTCTATCCGTGGGCCCATGATCTGGGGCTGATCCGCCTGGACGAGATGGCCGAGAAACTGCCCGAGGTCGCGGCCGCGATGGTCGACGGCGGATGGACGAGACAAGCTGAACTGGTATTGGAGCGGGTGGCGGGAACACCCGTGCCCCAGCAATGAGACCGAGAGGAAATGAAGGATGGCTGACGTTGTGGTGATGCCCCAGTTGGGCAATACCGTCGAGTCCTGTCTGGTGACAGCCTGGCGTGTGGCAGTGGGCGAGCATGTCTCGCCCACGACCGTCGTGGCCGACATCGAGACGGACAAGTCGGCGATGGAGGTGCCCGCCGGGGCCGAGGGCACCGTCCTAGCCTTGTTGGCCCAAGCCGGGGACGAGGTACGCGTCAAGGCGCCGTTCTTGATCATCGGCCAGGAGGGGGAATCGATCGAGGGTCTGGCCGTCCCGGGGGTCGATCGGCCCGACGTCGCCAGCCAGGACCATCATGAGGCCCCGGTCGCGCATGAGGCCGTCGACCATGACGAGCCCCAGGACGTGGGCTCCCAGGACACCGAGGACGCCATCGCTCGTCACCAAGCGCCCGCGTCGCCTGGCGGGCCTGTCTCGCCACGGGCGCGCCGCGAGGCGGAGGAAGCCGGCGTGGACGTGACCCAGATCCGGGGCACCGGCCCCCACGGCCGCATCCTCGTGTCCGACGTGCGCGCGGCCATCCACGCTCGCCCTGCCCACGTGATCGAGGAGCCGGAGGCCCACGCGGCCCTCAACGACGCGGCCCAGAACGACGCGTCCACCCAGGCGCCTCCCCGTACCCGCGGCGCCGAGGCCGAGCAGACGACTGCCCAAGGCGTGCCCACCGGCATCGGAGGCAGGCTCACCAGGGCCGACATCCATGCCGCCACGACCACCGCCGGCGCCGCGTCGGCCCCACCGGCGCCCGAGGCCGCGCCGGTCGTGCCGGTCGCGGCGCTGACTCCCGTGACCGTCCCGTCCCCGACTCCCGTGACCGTCCCGGCGACGGTCGCCGCCGCATCGGTCCCAGCCGCGACGGCTGGTGTGACGGTCTCGGACGACACGGACTTCCCCGGACCCTTCACGCAGACCCCTCTGGTGGGGATCCGCAAGCTCGTGGCCGAGCGCATGCTCGCCTCCATGGCCAACCATGCCCAGCTCACCTTCGTCGCCTCCGCGGAGGCGACCGCCCTCCTGGGGCTGCGGGCGAGGCTGAAGGCCAGCCATGAGTCGCTGGGGATGAACCAGGTCACCGTGGGCGACTTGGTCGCCTTCGCGGCCGCGAAGGTGGTGGCGTCCTTCCCATCGCTCAACGCCACCGTCCAGGACATGACCCTGCGCACCTACCAGGCCGTCCATCTGGGCGTGGCGGTGGACACCGACAGGGGGCTCTTGGTCCCCACGATTCGCAACGCCGGGACCATGGGGCTACGGGATTTCTCCGCCGAGTCCAAGGCGCTGATCGCCCTGGCCCGGGCCGGGCACATCAACCCCGACCTCATGGCCGGGGCCACCTTCACAGTGACCAACCTGGGCGCGTATGGGATCGAGTCCTTCACACCGATCCTCAACTCCCCGCAGACCGCGATCCTGGGTGTCAACGCCATCATCCCGCGACCCGCCGTCGCCCCCGACGGCTCCGTGACGGTGGAGCAACGGATATCCTTCTCCCTGACTGTCGACCACGCCGTGGTCGACGGCGCCGAAGCTGCTCGATTCCTGCGAGCATTGACGACGTACATTTCTAATATCGACGTGGCCATCATGGCTGAAGGAGGGATGAATGCCCCGTTATGACGTGATCATTCTCGGAGGGGGACCCGGCGGGTACATCGCCGCCGAACGACTGGGCAAGGCCGGGAGATCCGTCCTGCTCGTCGAGGAGGCCTCCCTGGGCGGCACATGCCTCAACGTCGGCTGCATCCCCACGAAGGCCCTCCTCCATTCGGTCAAGCTCCTCGACCATGCCCGCGACTCGTCCCGATTCGGGGTCACGGTCGAATCGGCGTCCTATGACTGGAAGACGATGCAAGACTGGAAGGCCAAGACGGTGGCCACTCTCGTGGGAGGCGTGGGCCAGCTGATGAAGCAGCTCAAGGTCACGGTCGTCACCGGGCACGGGCGCATGGTGTCGCCGACGAGCGTCGAGGTCGATTCGACCGTGTACGACGCCGACGACGTCATCATCGCCACCGGATCCGTTCCCGTCGTCCCGGACATCCCTGGGGTGGCCGACAATCCTGGGGTGGTCGATTCGACCGGCATCCTGGCGCTGGAGTCGGTCCCCGACCGCCTCACCGTGATCGGCGGGGGGGTCATCGGGGTGGAGTTCGCCTCCATCTTCGCTCGATTGGGCACACGGGTGACCATCGTGGAGATGACCGACGAGATCCTGCCCTTCATGGACGCCGACCTCGCGGCCCGGATGCGGGCGTGCATGCCCGACATCGACATCCACCTGGGCGCCACCGTGCAATCGGTCGACGCCACCACGGTGACGTACACCCGGCACGGCGCCTCCGAGCAGATCGAGTCCGACCTGGTCCTGATGGCCGTCGGGCGTCGGCCCCAGGTGTCGGGCTGGGGCGCCGAGGAGATCGGCCTGGCCTATGATCGCGGAGGGGTCCACGTGGACGACCAGATGCGCACCAACCTGCCCCATGTCTGGGCTGTCGGAGACGTCACCGGACGCTCGCTGCTCGCCCATGCCGCCTACCGGATGGGCGAAGTGGCCGCCGCCTGCATCCTGGACGACGCCGCCCCCCGTACGGGCCAGGGATTGCGCCAGGACACCATCCCATGGGCGGTCTACTCCGTGCCCGAGGCGGCCGGGGTCGGCCTGACCCAAGCCGAATGCGCCCGTCGGGGGATCGATGTGGTGTCGTCCACCGCGCCGCTGGTCCTCTCCGGCCGGTTCGTCGCCGAGAACGGACTCAGTCGCGCTGGCATCGTGAAGGTCATCGCCGAGAGGGACTCCCGTGTGATCCGGGGGATCCACATGGTCGGCCCGTACGCCCCAGAGACGATCTGGGGAGCGGCGGGTGTGATCGAAATGGAATTCACCGTGGATGACGTGCGCCAGCTCGTCTTCCCACACCCCAGTGTGAGCGAAGGGATCCGGGAGGCCGTGTGGGCTTTCCCGGATAAGAAGGGAAATGAAAGAAAATGACAAAGTCGCTTGTGGTTAATCCGTTCGAGGTGCGGGCCAAGGGGTCGATCCGGCCCCCCGAGATCCTCCTCAACGCCTATCAGCTCGACCTCCCAGCCGAGGTCAACAGGTACGGCAACCAGGGGTTGATCAACGTCCTGCATGACATGATCGTGATTCGCGAGTTCGAATCCATGCTCAATTCCATCAAGACCACCGGCACATGGCAGGGGGTGGCGTACAACCACGCCGGTCCCGCGCACCTGTCGGCCGGCCAGGAGGCGGCGAGCGTGGGTCAGGCCCTGGAACTCGGGCCGCAGGACCTGATCTTCGGGTCCCACCGCTCCCACGGTGAGATCCTGGCCAAGTGTTTCTCCGCCTCCCGCAAGATGGACCCCGCCGTCGTGCAGACGATCATGGAGGAGTTCTGGGGCGGCGAGACCTTGAGGTACGCGGAGAAGTTGGCGCACAACTCTCAGGAGGATCTACAAGCGAATTTCATCTTGTTCGGGACCCTGGCGGAGATCTTCGCCCGCAAGGCCGGTTTCAACCGGGGCATGGGCGGGTCCATGCACGCTTTCTTCCCGCCCTTCGGGTCCATGCCCAACAACGCCATCGTGGGCGGGTCGGCGACCATCGCGGCCGGGGCGGCGCTGTACAAGAGGGTCAACGAGGCGCCCGGCATCGTCGTGGCCAACATCGGCGACGCGTCCATGGGCTGCGGCCCGGTGTGGGAGGCCATGGCCTTCTCCGCCATGGACCAGTTCCGCACGCTGTGGCCTGAGTCCATCCACGGCAACCCGCCGATCATGTTCAACTTCTTCAACAATTTCTACGGCATGGGCGGTCAGACCGCCGGAGAGACGATGGGGTACGGGGTCCTGGCCCGAGTCGGCGCCGGGGTCAACCCGGAGGCCATGCACGCCGAACGGGTGGACGGGTACAACCCCCTGGCGGTGGCCAATGCCGTGCGACGGAAGAAGGAGATCCTGCTCGCCGGCGACGGGCCTGTCCTGCTCGACGTCATCACGTACCGGATGTCGGGCCATTCCCCCTCCGACGCGTCCAGTTATCGGACCAAGGAGGAGGTCGACATGTGGGAGCAGGCCGACTCTATCCAGGACTTCTCCAACACGCTGATCCACGCGGGGATCATCACCGGGTCCCAGATCGATCAGATCTACGCCGGCGTGGTGGAGAAGCTGGCCAAGGTCCTCGAACTGGCCGCGAACGACGTCGAATGCCCGCGGGTGGACGCCGCCTTCATCGAGTCGACGATGTTCTCGAACAGCCGGGTCGAGGCCATGGGGGAGGGGACCCCGCACCTGAGCCAGCCCAAGGAGGAGAACGCCCGAGCCAGCGCCATCGACACCAAGATCCGCAGCGCGGTCGACGAGAACGGCGCCGCGGTGTCGAAGGTGAGGATGTACCAGTTCCGCGACGGGCTCTTCGAAGCGATGGCCCACCGGTTCTGCATCGACCCGACCATGGCGGCCTGGGGCGAGGAGAACCGGGACTGGGGTGGCGCGTTCGCCGTGTACCGCGGCCTCACGGAGCTGCTGCCGTACCCCCGACTGTTCAACTCGCCGATCTCGGAGGCCGCGATCGTCGGCGCCGGGGTGGGGTACGCCATGAGCGGAGGCCGGGCCGTCGTCGAGTTGATGTACTGCGACTTCCTCGGGCGTGCCGGGGACGAGGTCTTCAACCAGGCGGCCAAGTGGCAGGCGATGTCCGCTGGGCTGTTGACGATGCCCCTGGTGGTGCGTGTCTCTGTGGGCAACAAGTACGGTGCCCAGCACTCCCAGGACTGGTCGTCCTTGGTGGCGCACATCCCCGGACTCAAGGTGTATTACCCGGCGACTCCCACCGACGCCAAGGGGATGCTGAACCTGGCCTTGTCCCGCACGGATCCGGTCATCTTCCTGGAGTCGCAGAAGCTCTACGACAAGGGTGAGGAGTTCACTCCTGGGGGCGTTCCGGTCGGGTACTACGAGACGGAGGAAGGCGAACCCGCCATCCGACGCCAGGGCGAGGATATGACGATCGCCACGATCGGACCGTCCCTGTACACCGCCATGGAGGCCGCCAAGCAGCTTGAGTCCGAGCACGGCCTGTCAGCCGAGGTCATCGATCTGCGCTTCGCTGTGCCCCTGAAGTACGACACCCTGCTGGCGTCGGTACGCAAGACCGGGCGACTGCTCTTGGTCTCGGACGCCGTCGAGCGAGGCAGTTTCCTCCACACGGTGGCCACCACCGTCACCCAGATGGGCTTCGACGATCTCGACGCTCCGGTGGTCGTGGTGGGGTCGCGCAACCACATCACACCTGCTCCGGAGTTGGAGGACTTGTTCTTCCCCGAGGTCCACACGATCCTGGAGGCTGTCCACACCCGAATCCAGCCGTTGAAGGGATGGACCGGCACGACCGAAGAGGCCGAGGCGGAGATCCTGCGTCGGGCCAGTCGGGGAGTGTGACGACCTGGCGGCGACGTGGCTCAGGCTGTGGTGGCGTGGGCTCAGGCGCCGAAGCCGACCGGACGGGCGTGCTCCTGGCCGAACTCGATGTAGCCGATGCCGGCGGCCGGGATCATCATCTGCCGTCCGGACGTGTCGGTCAGCGTCAGGACCGAGTCGTCGGCGCGTGCTTGTGAATAGGCCGCCACGACCTCGGCGATGGTCATGTCAACGTTGAGTGTCGCTTCGCGGGCCACGTTCTGGATTCCGATCTTAAGTTCCATGTGTCTTTTCTACCACATAGGCCATCACGACGAGGGCAAGAGCGATGGGCGATGACGCAGGAGCCAGTCCTGAACGCCGTCGCCGGGCACGCCAGCCGTGTGGAGGGCGCCTGAGCAGCTTCGAGACCTATTCAACCAACTCAGCCAGGGAGGTAAGCCGTATGATGCTCCGAATTACAATGGGACAATGGTCCAACTTGACGACGGAACACTTATTGGATATCGAGCATCTTCGACTAGTGGCGGGCCGACTATTGATGTCAACTACGGTGCTAATAACATTGTGAAGATACACGTGGGGTGAGAGGTGATGCCATGTTGAGTGCGTTCAGCCGCATGCTGTTGATCGAAGGCCTTGATGACTGGGTTCCGTTGGCGGCATTGGGGTTGGGTTTTTTTGGGAGGAGCCCGTCTCCGCATGAGTTTCTTGTCGAGTCGAGGGCTGCCGTGGAACCGTTATTGCGTCAGGGTCTGATGACCATGGGGGACTTGCGGGGTCTTGGTGGATATGAGCCATGGGCCCTGTCGATCGACGAGTGTCTTGCGAATTTCGAGGAGATGTTCATGAGTGATCCGGATTTGGTTAGCGGTCGGTGGAAGTACGGTATCTGGCTCTGTCTCACGTCCCAGGGGGGGGGCGTTGGCCACGCAGATTTATGCTAGCGACCCGGATCCCTTGTGTATTAGTGACAAACGTGCCATGTGAGTTCCCCGCCGAGGGCACCGCGTTCGGATCGACACCGGCCCACCACCTGCGTTGCCGGGCGTCTTGTCGTATCCAAGTGGCCAACTGGTCAACAATCCACGTGGCATGAAGAAGGTGATCATGGTATGAATCCCCCCGGCGCGTCCGGAGGGTTTCTAGTGTGGTGTTCCGGCTGGCGTGGTGAGCCAAGTACTACTGTCCGCATCTGACGAAGGCTACGTCCTCGATGGTCCCACGACATGAACTGTGTGGGGGAGTGCGGAGAGCCTCGTGCATACTGGTTGCATGATTGACGTCGACATGGGCCATCCGTCAGCGGTGTGCCATTTCATCCCTCCGTACCTGATCGAGCGGATCCAGCCCCAGGCTCTGGTCGAGCGCGACCAGGCTTTGCGGGCGGCGCGAGTCACCGCGCAGCCCACGACACAGACCCTCCTGCGTGCGCCTGCCCCGGCATGGGTGATCCACGACTGTCGGAACTCCTCGACGCTGCCGGGCCGGGTGGTGGTGACCGCCGCGGACGCGCAGAAGAAGGTCGATCGGGCCGACCAGGCCGTCCAGGAGGCTGTACGGGGGGTCGCGGGCGTCCTCGCCATGTACTCCGAGGTCTATCAGCGTCGTTCCTACGACGACCTCGGCGCCAGCGTGAGCGTGAGCGTCCACTATGAGAAGGGGTACGACAACGCCTACTGGGACGGGACTCAACTGGTGTTCGGGGACGGCGACCAAGTCCTCTTCGGCCGTTTCACCGCCCCGGTGGACGTCTTGGGGCATGAGTTCACGCACGCGGTCACCCAAGCCAGCGCGGGCCTGATCTATCAGGGGCAGCCGGGTGCGATCAACGAGTCCATCTCGGACGTCTTCGGATCCTGCTTGAAGCAGCGCCTGCTCGGCCAGCGGGTCGACCAGGCGGACTGGCTGATCGGCGCGAACCTGTTCCTGCCGGGCGTCCAGGCGCGAGCCTTGCGCGACATGGCCAATCCGGGCACGGCCTACGACGATCCACGGCTGGGCAAGGATCCTCAGTCGGGCGCCATGGATGGGTACGTCACCACGCGCGACGACAACGGTGGGGTCCACATCAACTCAGGCATACCCAACCGCGCCTTCCACCTCGCGGCGATGGCCATCGGTGGCTTCGCCTGGGAGGGCGCCGGCCGGGTGTGGTACGACGCGCTGACGGGCGGACTGGTCAAACCAGACGCCGATTTCGCCAGCTTCGCCGCCGCCACGGTCGCGGCCGGGGGCGAGTACGCGGATCGGGTCGCCGCCGCCTGGGAGGAGGTCGGCGTCACGCCGACGAGCGGGTCGACGGGTGACTCCAACACCCCCGGAGACGCCACCGCGTCCGACCACGTATCCGTACGACGTACGGGAGGTTTCGCAGGGATTCCGAAGACCGGTGTGGTGGATCTGGCGTCCGACGTGGATGCCGACCGTGTCCATGAGCTGACCACGCTCATCCGTCGGATCGACATCCGCCATGTCCTGAGCCTGTCGTCGCATCACGCGGACGAGGGGCGTCCGGGCGCCGATCGTTTCGTCTATGACTTCGACTTGTGCGGTCAGTGCTGCCAGGTCGGGGAGCATGAGTTGACCCAGGATCTACGCCGGATCGTGCAGATCGTCCTCGATTGAGTCGGACCACGCGCCGCACCCGATCGGGGCGACGCGCGGATCACGGTCACAGCACAGGGTCGCCGTCGACGGCGGGTCGTACCACGATGCGAGTCCACGCCCCGACATAGACGCGGGTGTCGGCGCCGATCTGGACGCGCCCGGTGATCGGCTCGTCGGGAAGGGACGCGGTCGCCGGGGCGACGAAGGTCCCGTTGGCCGAGTCGAGATCATTGACGTACCAGTAACCATCGGCACAGGTCAGGTACGCCTGACGTCGGCTGCATCCGACATCGGGCTCGCAATCGATGTCGGGGTTGATGTTGCGGCTGGCCGAGTGGCGTCCGATGAGAGCAGAGTCCTTCAGCGGGACGACACGCGGAGAGCCGAGGGGCGGAAGGGGGTCGGTGGACTCCTGGAAGGCGTACCACTGCGGGTCGACCCAGACCTCCGCCACCCACGGGATGTGTTTGGCGACGTGGCCCGTGGGCGCGGAGCCGACGGCTGACTCGACAGGTGGGGCGGGCGAGTCCGCCGCCAGGTCGGGGGTCTCATCCGCCGCAGCCTCCGCAGTCGGGTCGTCAGGCGCATGGGTGGCCGAGCCGGGCTCAGCGGCCTCGTCGGGTGTGGGCGGCGGGAGTCCGAGTTCGGTGCGCAGATCCTGCTGGGGGAGCGCGCCGGTGGTGTAGTCGTACCCGCAGGACTCACAGAACAAGGCTGCGGTGGGGCGGGTCGCGCCACAGTTGGGGCACAGGCTCGGCTCGGGCGCGGGCCCGGGGGCTGGCTGTGCTGGATCGGTGGCCACCACGGGCATGCCGCACTGGTCGCAGAAGTCTTCCGATTGGGTGTCGTGCCCATCCACGCAGCGAGCCATCTCTATCCTCTGATCCTTGTCGTACGAGTCGATGCCGTGTCGAGGGCCATCTCGTCGGCTTTGTCGATGTTCTTCTTCAGGCGCACCGTGCCCGTGGCGGCGTCTGCCACGTCCACGACCCGTGCCAAGCGGTTGGCGGCCTCGGCGTTGCCGGTCTGGGTGGCCAGTTGGACGGCCCGCCCCAACTTCATGGTGGCCGTCCGATCGTCGCCCTCGGCGCGGGCGGACAGACCCTCTTGGATGGCGGACGCCAGTTCCGTCTGGCCGGTGTAGTGGGCCACCTCGGGGCTGATGCGCGCGGTGAGGCTGGCGTCCGCGGACCATTTCGCCTTGACCAAGCCCTGGGTGAGGATGGCCGCCCCGGTGGCCAACTGGACGCGAGCGGCCAGTTGCTCGGTCCCGACAGCTTTGGCGGGAAGGCGTACGCAGATGTGGTAGTCGCGTGACTCGTCACCCCAGGCGCCGGTGGGGAACACGGTGGTGAGAGGATCGACGCTCGATCCGCGATGGGTGAGGTCCTCGACGGTGGGCGAGACTTGGCGTACGAACATCACTTGCGCGCCTTGGGGGATCCAGACGCGCAGCCCCGCGTCGGGGACCCCTCGCGACATCGAGCGCGTGATGAGGTCCCGGAAGACGCCCGGAAGCTCTCGGGGGCTGGGGATGACGTCGACGGTGCCCAGCAGGGCCTGGGCGATCTTGCGAATCTCGGAGACCTGCCACTCGACTCCGATCCCTCGACAGTCCACCTGGAATTCCCCCAGGCACCCGCGGATCGACGCGTCCAACTGGGTCACCGACTCGTTGTGGTTCTCTCCGTCAGTCAACAAGATGGCATGTCGTCCGACCAGGGAGGGGATGGAGCGGAACAAGGAGCGCGCGAGCATGAGCCACGAGCCCATGGCCGTGCCCCCGTCGGCGCGGAAGGAGGCGATGGCCGCCTTGGCCTGGGCGCGGGTGGTCGGATCCATGCGGACCATGCCCGGCCCCGAGGTCACGCGTGGGTAGGCCAGGTACGCGCGGTGGTTGCCCGCGATGATGGCGACGTACGTGCCGTCCAGGATGGTGTCGACGGCCACCATGGCGGCGTCTTTGGCGGCTTGCATGTTGACCAGGCCCATCGACGCGGATGTGTCCACGATCACGATCTCTCCCACGTCGCCGACGCCGGTCTGCCCTGCCGCCCCGGCATCGGAACATTCGATGCGGACGATAGCGTTGACATCCGTGCTGCCGTCCGCGAGGTACTCGTTCTGGTAGACCATCGAGGTGAAAACTGCCATGGGTTCAGTGTAGACCGGCATGGGGGTCCAGCTTCGTCACGCCAGCGTGCCGTCCGGTATTTGGGTGGAGGATAGGTCGAGACCCTGAGGGGCCGAAGCGGTGGACGCGAGACACGCTTCTAGCACTCGGCCGACGCCGGGTCCACCCGCGCGCACGCGACGGTGACATTGTCGTGACCGCCCTGTGCGTTTGCCCAGTCCACAAGGCGCGATGCCAGCTCCAAGGCGGTGGTGTCCTCCGCGACGCACAGCGCGACGACTGCCGCGAGGTCCACCGCTTCGGACGCGTAGTTCCACAGCCCGTCCGAGCAGACGATCACCCACCCGGGGCGGCTGATCTCCACGACGCCCATGTTGGGAATCAGATCGATCGCGTCCCGCCCCAGCCACTTGGTGATGGTGTGGGCCAGCGCGGAGGACTCCGCCTCGGCGCGTTCGGCGCCGGAGTCCATGCCGTCCTGGGCCAGAGAGTGGTCCCGGGTCACCTGCCAGGGGTCGGCGCCGTCGGGGAACCAGTACACCCGTGAATCGCCCAGATTGGCGGCGAGGATCCAGCGGTCGTCGACGATGGCCATCGCGATCGTCGTGGCGGCCGCGTTCACGGATTCCGGATCCGTGCAGTCCACGACGGCTTCATTGGCTGATGTCATCGCTGAGGTGAGGAGGGCTTTGAGCGCGGCCGCGCGCGAGGAGGGCGTGCCCGTGCCCTGGGGGTCCTGGGCCCATGCGAGGTCGCACGCCGCGTGCGCGGCGGCCATCGACGCGAGGTCTGAGTCGTCGGACGTGGTCACCCCGTCGCAGACGACCATCACCGCTCTGCGGTCGTTGGCCTGGCAAGCCAAAGCGTCCTCGTTGCGGGCATGGCTCACACCGATGTCGCACACGCCCCCGACCCATCGGGCGGGCGCCATCTCATAGTGCTCGCGCAGGCTCTTGGCCTTCTGCCCGCATCGTTGGCAGTACCCGTCGATCCCCAGCTCGCCTCCGCACGCGGCGCAGGCGTCGGGATAGGCGTCGAAGCGGGGTCGCGCGGGCCTCAGTGGGACAGTCGCCTCGGGGGCGTCCGGGCGCCATTCCACTCCGGGGGTGTCATGGTCGAAGGTCGTCATAGGATCGTCCACTTTCTCAAGGCGTTGGCCTGGTCGATGAGCGACACGCGCGCGGCGGCGTCGTTCTCGAGGCTGGCTTGTTGTCGAAGGATGGATTCGATACGGGCTTTCACGTCCGTCTTCGTCAGAGGCACGTCTCCCAGCCTGGGCACCGGGTCGCGACGGGCCGCCTTGAGCGACGGGTACCGGGCCAGCGGCAGGGCGCGGCGGAAGATCTCCAACTCCAGGCGAAGCCGCTCTTCTGTGGTCGCACCGGATGAGCGGATCGCGGCGAAGGCCTGGGACAGATCGGGCAGCCCCTTGCCAGAATAGGTCAAGTACGAGGCGGTCAGGCGGCGCGACTGGGACCATCCGCCCGAGGTGGCAGGGACGAGGTCGAGGGCCTGGAGCACGGACCGGGTGTCGAGGATGGCGCCGTGCGCGTCCTTGCGCCGGGCGCGCACGCGCGCTAGGCCGAAGGCGGAACCGGCCACGTACGCCGCGTCGGTGGCGGAGCAGGTCTGGTACAACTGCTCGGCGACCTGGAGTTCCCCGCCCATCTCGCAGGCCACGGCGAGGGCGAACTTGGGCGCCAATTCTCCCGGCACTTGTCCGTACACCGCGTTGAAGCACGACTGCGCCGTCGCCCAGTCGGCGCTGTTGAGGGCCGCCAGGCCCTCGATCCACGCGGCTCGCCATTCCCACGGGTCGGCGGTGAGCATCTGATCGATGGTCGTCGTGAGGATGTCAGTGGCCCCCAGTTCGATCGCCAGCCACGATACGGCGATGGACACTTCGAGGGTGCGCGTCGGGGACCTGAGGAGGGCCTGGAGCCGGTCGCTCGCGCTCATGTTCGGGTCGAGCGAGGCGAGCATGAGCAGGGCCGGATCGTTCGGGTCGGGCTTGAGGCGAGGCAGTTGCTTCCACGTGAAGGCGTCCGCGACCACGGTGGGCGGGTCGAACAGATCCGAGGGGGCGGAGACGGTGGCCGCCGAGGTGTGGTCGGTGGCGACCACCTCGCGCAAGACCCCCACCATCTGGGTGCGGAACTCCTCCACCGACGAGAACCGGTCCGAGGGGTCCGGCGCGCACGCCTTGGCGATGAGCCGGTAGACCGAGTCGTACTGGGCGAACACCGGCACGGTGTCCACCGGCGGCAGCGAGGTCGCATAGGTGGTCTGGTACCCCTTCACCTCCGCGCAACAGACCAACAGGGTGCGGCCCAGGGTGAAAATGTCCGAGGCGACCGAACACCCCAGCGTGGACACTTCCGGCGCCTGGAAACCGACTGTGCCGAAGATGACCGAGTCGTCGTCGTCGATGCGGCGCACCCCGCCCATGTCGATCAGTTTCACAGAGTCCTCGACGTGCATCAGGTTGTCAGGCTTGAAGTCGCAGTACAACAGGCCGCGAGAGTGCAGGTACGAGAAAGCCGGCAGGATCTCGAGGATGTACGCCAGCGCCTGGTCGACGGGCAACGGGCTGTAGACCCCGCCGGCCGAGGTCATGCGATCCTTGAGGACCTGTTTGAGGGAGCGCCCGCCGACGAACTCCATGACGATGTAGGCCCCGCCCTCGTGGCTGACGAAATTGTAGATCTCCACGATCAGGGGGTGCTGGATCTGGGCGAGGAACCGTTGCTCGGCGAGGGCGGCCTGCATGGACGCCTCGTCCCCCGCGTTGAGCAGGCCCTTGAGGACGACCCACCGGTTCGAGACGTTGCGGTCCTGGGCCAGGTAGATCCATCCCATCCCGCCGTGGGCCAGGCACCCGCGGACCTCGTACTGCCCGGCGACCACATCCCCGGCGGCGAGCTTCGGCGTGAAGGAGTACGGCTTGCGACAGGTGGGGCAGTACCCCTCGACGCGCCCGGGCGAATCGGGGGTCGAACGGCCCACCTCGGCGCCGCAGTGCGGGCAGAAGCGACGGTCCTCGGGCACTTCGGGGTGGGCCAAGATCGCGGACAGGGGGTCGACGCTGGGCTCGGGCGGCACGGTGGTGTACCCCGCGCCCAAGTGTCCCACGCTGCGGGTCGATGTGGCGGGTCGGGTACGCGTCGTCCCGACGCCGACGCGGGCGGAGCCCAAGGAGACGGTCCCGATCCGGGCGCTCGTGGTTCCCAGCGTCGTGGGCGGCGGGGCCGCGGAGCCGGCGGGGGCACCGCACGTGTCGCAGTACCCGTCCACGATGTGGCCCCGGCATCCGGGCATGAGGCACGGTCCGGTGGCTCTCAGAGTGGGCACGTGCCCAGCCACGCCGTCACCCGATCGGGGTGCGGGCGTCGGGGGTGCGGGCGTCGGGGGAGCAGGTGTCGGCGGTGCGGGCGTCGGGGGAGCAGAGGGCCGTCCTGGCCTCGGCGGAACAGTGGACGGCGTCGACGAGGGCATCCCGCACACGTTGCAGTACCCGTCCTGGATGACGCCCGTACACCCTGGTTGCGTGCATCTCACGATGGCCTCCCGGAGGCTTCGACCGCGCGGATCAAGGGCTCGACCACCTGGACGGGGACGGGGGAACGATGGAGGAGGTCGTTGACCTGGGTCACCAGGGTCTCGCGCACCGGGTCGGCGCCGGGACCGGCGACGGCTTGGGCCTTCTCCAGCCGGGAGACCAAGGCGGCGATGAGGGCGTACGCCTCTTCGTTGGCCTGCTGGACGATGTCGAGGGCCGCGCTCACCTGGTCCAGACGCGCGAGGTAGGCGTCGACCAGATCGGCACGATCAGGAACCTCTCCGAGGGACTCCACGTGGGGAACGGCGTACTTCGGCGCGGGATCCACGCTGGCGCGGGTCTTCGCCACCAGGTCGAGGACGGCCTTCTCGCGGTAGATCAGACTCTCGCGGCGGGTCTGGGCCTGGGCGATCTTCTCGCCGAGCATCTGGCGTTCGGCATGGGTGACGATCAGGTCCCTCTCCATCTGCGCCGCCCGTACCTCCACGGGACCCAACAGGCCACCGACGTCGCCTCCGCGATCCGCCTTGTCGACCAGGTCCTTGATGGCGGCGGCCAGATCGGCCACAGGGGCGTCGGTGAGCGCACGCACAGGGGCCGGGTCCAACTGGGCCTGGTCGTGGATCCGGTCCATCTGGGCCAGGAGAGCCGTGATGCGGGCGGAGGTCTGCGTCGGGATCGTGACCAGTTGGTAGCGGGAGGACAGTTGGGCGACGAGGGCGTCCAGCATCCGGCAGGCTTCCGGCAGGGACAGGGCGAGGCCGCCTCCGGAGGAGATGGACGCCCCTGGGGCCAGCATGTCGTTGAGGTTGGACCAGGTGAGGACGGCGAGCTTCTTCAGGTCCACCTCGGTGACCCGCCCGCTGTCCCACGTCGTGAGCAGGTCCTGGTACCGGGTACGGATCGCCTGCCACACGGTCAGCGTCATGGACAGGTCTTGGACCCCGGGGCCGTTGCCCGTCTCCTGCAGTTTCTGGTCCAGGCGGTCCAACTGGCGACGGGAGTCGTCGATCCACGTTCCCAGAGAGTCGAGGTACGCCAACATCTCTTGGGCTGTGGGCGGGTTCTGCGCGTCGCCGACGGGCCATGGGGCGCTCATGAGTACTCCTTGATCCGGGCGTGGACCCCGGCCAGGGTCGCGATGATGGCGACGACACAACCCGACGCGAGCGCGACGACGTACCACAGGCTGGACACCACCAGCGTGGCCGTGTCCAGGCGTTGCGCGTCGATGTCGGCGCCGATGGCGGCGGCCGTCGCCTGCCAGGGGGTGGCGTCGAGGGCGAGCGCGGCACGGGAGGCGTCGTCAGCGGCCGATGTCACATCCGACATCCGTGAGCTCACCTGGCTCACTGAGTCCGCGAGATCGGGGAAGGTGGAGGCCGCCGTGGCGAGGGACCCCATCAAGGATGTGGCCTGGGCCAGGGACGAGGCGGAGGTGTCGGGCGCCACCACGGCCATGAGGGTCATCGATTGGATGTCCCAAGTGTCCGCCTGGGCTTGGGACAAGGTGGCCACGCGGGAGTCGGTCACGGATATCTGGGAGGAGCGAGCGTCATAGATCCCGAGGACGGCCGTCGCGCCCGCCACGGCCAGCATGGCGATGGCCAGACCGATGTTGATCACGCGGTGGGTGCGCTGGGCCATGACGACCATGGCCAGCAGATGGACGAGCACGGCCGTGGCGAACAAGCCGAGGGCGAAACGGACGACCGTGATCCAGGACGCCTGGTCGTCGGTGGTCACGCCCGCGTCGCCGGACAGGGCCGCCACGACCTGGGTGTGGTAGGCGGTGTCGACCGTGGTGGCGTCCGGGGCCGAGGCCGCTGATGTCGCCTGGTTGTGCGCCACGGTGATGTCGTCGCGCCACTGGCGGATGCCCGATGCGGTCGCCTCCAGGTCCGACGGGTGGCTGGCGCTCGCGGCCGCGGTCAACAGGGACAGGTCGATCGTCGAACTGACCTGCTGGTACGTCGTCCAGTCGCCGCCCTGCGGGTCGAGGAGCGAGGCCAGCGCACTGGCCTGGGCTTGGGCGACCTCCACGCGCAGGTCCCGTACGTCCTGGGCATGGGTGATCGTCTCGGCGCGGGACTGTTGTTCCGTTTGGGCCGCGGTCACCGCCACGACGCCGAACACCGTCACCACCAGGGTGTACACGATCAGGGCGGCTCGGATGACGCGGAACCGACGAGGACTGGGCGTCGGGGAGGGGGTACGGCGCGTCGTCGTGGCGATGGCGCCGGGCGACGGCGTCCCGGGACGAGGCGTGGCGGGTCTCGTCGGTGGGGGAGGGACGGGCGCCGGGGAGGTCGTCGTGGGGCGGGGCCTGGCGGGAGGGGTGCTCACGGGGCCTCCTCCCCCTGCTGTGTCGCGTCGGTCCGCGTGTCGGATGGTGTGGGCTCGTGCGGCTGGGACTCGGGGTCGACGTCGGGGGGCAGGATCTCGCGCAACTGGGACAGGGTCGGCTCGGGCACGTCTTTCAGCCTCCAGGCCATCAAGCCGATGGCCGCCTCGAAGACGTTGCGGGCGAAGCGGCCATTGCCGAAGGTGTCGTCCCGCGTCTGTCGGGCCAACACGGACCTGAAGGCGTCGAGGGAGGCGTCGGGCAGGTCGAAGTCAGCGTCCTTGGCCATGGAGGTGAAGATCTCCACCAGTTCCTGGTCGGTGTAGTCAGGGAAGAGGATCGTGGTGCGGAAACGAGACTCCAGCCCGGGGTTCTCCGCGATGAACTCGGCCATGGGGAGCGGGTAGCCCGCGACGATCACCACGAGGTCCCCGCGTCGGTCCTCCATCTCCTTGACGAGGGTGTTGATGCACTCCTGGCCGTACTGGTCCCCTGCCAGGGCGTACGCCTCGTCGATGAACAGGACACCCCCTGTCGCGGCGGTGACGACCTCCGTCGTCTTGATGGCGGTCTGGCCGAGGTATCCGGCTACCAGGTCGGAGCGGTCCACTTCGGTCAGATGGCCTTTGGAGAGCAAGCCCAAAGCTCGATAGATGCCACCCACGAGGCGCGCCACGGTGGTCTTGCCCGTGCCGGGGTTGCCGACGAAGACAAGGTGGCGTGTGACCGTGGGGTCTTTCAGACCGGCCTTCTGCCTCAGGCCCTGGATCCTCAAGATGGCCGATTGGCGGTGGATCTCGTCCTTCACCGAATCCAGGCCGATCAGGCCGTCCAACTCGGCGAGAAGCTCGTCCAGGCTCGGGGCCGGTTCCGGGGCGGGCGCCGGGGCGGTGGGGGCGGCTTCGGCGGCGAGGGCTGCTGCGGGGGCTGGCGGGGTGGCGGAGGTCGTGGGGGCCGAGGGCGTGGCGGGGGCCGTGGGAGTAGCGAGGGGCGCCTCGGGTCGATCGGAGGCGACGCCCAGTCCGAAGGCGCCGGGGGCGTGGGGGTCCAGACCCGTCAGGTCGAACGGGTTGGCGCTCAGGTCGTGGATGGCCTGGTTTTGGTCGCTCTGCAGGGACCGGAGCTTGGCCAACACGTGGTTCAGGAGGGCCGGCGCCTGTTGGGTGAACTCGGCCATCTGCTCCTGGTCGCTGCGGTCCTCGCCCATGGTCACCCCAGGTCCAACGTGGTGGCGGGGGTGGAGACGGGCGTTGGCGGCATGGGTCGTAGGGGCATGCGTCCGGGGGCGAACTTGTCGGCCAGGAATCGACCGTGGACGACCAGGGCCTGCGCGTCCTTGGCCAACACGGCGTCGTAGATCTTGTCCACCGTCTCGGCGAGGAGGTCCAACTGGTCGATGAGGACGAGTAGCGAGGAGCGGCCGGCGTCGACGGGACGGGAGTCCGCCCAGTCGCGGGGCAGGCGCACATAACTGCCCACGGTCTGTGGCAGATAACTGGTGGCCGTGGCGATCAGCGAGTACTGATCGACCGAGGTCAGACCGGCGTTGCTCATCCGGGGCAGCGTGTCCCGCAACCGCTTGGTGATCCTCTTCACCCTCGCCGTGACGGCGCTGGACAGCGCGGCGGAGTCGACTCTGGCGTCCATCGTGTCGAGGGCGGAGGCGATGTCAGCCTCCGTGGGGGCAGCCGGGGTGGCAGGAGCCTCAGACTCCTGGTCGACGCGGAACCAATCGAAAAGACCCACGAAAACTCCTGTCAGCCACGGGTCTCGACGCTCAACTGCTGGTCGAGCGGCTGGGCGGGACGAGTCTGCACGCGCTCGAGATAGCTACGAGACTTGGCGACTTCCTCCTCCAGGACGGAGATGGTCTGCGACATGTTGGACAACGCCTTCATCTTGAAGGCGTCGATGGAATCCATCGTGTCGTAGATATTCTTGAAGGCTTCTTGCAGCTGCGCCAGGCCGATGGTGGAGGCCGCGGCCTCTTCCTGGATGTTGGCAGAGTTGTCTTTCAGCATCTCGGAGGTGCGCTGGATCAGGGCCGAGGTGGTGGTGTTCAGCGCGGTGATCTGATCGAGGACGAGCTTCTGGTTGCCGAGGGCGGAGGCGACGATCACAGCGGTGCGCAGGGCGGCGACCGTGGTCGTGGAGGCGCGATCCACACCCTTGATCAGCTCGATGTTGTTCCTGATGATGATGTCGATGCTCAGATAGTTCTGGATGGACACGGCCAACTGGGTCAGCAGGTCTTGGTGCTTCTGGCGCACATAGAACAGGACGTCTTCGCTGAGGGCCTTGGCGCGATCCGGATCGGTCACGGACAAGGTTGTGACCTGTGCGGTCAGCTGGGTGTCCAGGTGCTCGGCGATATAGACGTACTGGTTGAGCCGTCCCATGGTCTGCCACAGGTTCTGTTTCTCCATGTTGAGCGAGACATTGTCCCTGGTCAATTCGTCTTGGCCGGATCTCAGCGCGTGCAGGATGGCGTTGAGGTGATCCTGCGAGGACTGGTACTTGCGGAAGTAGTCCTGGACGTTGCGGCCCATCGGAATCACGCCGAAGAGCTTCTTCGACAGGCTCGACTCTTGGTGGGGGTCGAGCTGTTCGACCGTGCGGCGGAGGTCCATGAGGGTCTGGCCGACGGTGGAGCCTTGAGCGAGGCCGCCGTCCTTGATCGCCTTGATCGGGGTGGTCAGCAGCCGGTTGGAGGTTTCCGCGGCCCGGCGGATGTCGGCGTCTCCCATGGCACGCACAGCGTCGGCCTGGGCCGACAACTCCGGAGATTTCGTCTCGCACTGCTCGATCTGAGTCATGAAGGCGGCGACTTTCTCGTCGAGGATCGGCACCTGGGCGGCCTCGACTTGCGGGGCCATGGCGGGCGCCTGGGTCGTGGTGACCGGCTGCATGGCCGCGGGGGCGTCCAGGGTCAAGACGGTGGATATTGCGGTGGGCGGCGCCAGGACGGCGGCCTGGGTCGCGACGGCCTGGGCGGGAGCCGCGGGCGCGGGCGCGGGCTGCGCGAGCTGGGCCTGATCGGCCGGGGGAAGTACGGGGGCGTCCACGAAGAGGCCTGGAGTGGTTGGGAGAGCACTAGAGTCGGACATTGATTCCTCCATCACGATTTCGTCTGTAATAAATGTAGCGGGTCGCTGATGCATCCGGGTAGCCATCCCGGTGTTGTCACCAGAATCGGTGAGAAATCAGGGTCGAGCCTGGTAGTGAAAATGTCCGAGGTCAGTGGTGAGATGGATCCCATGACGATCTCGTACCGCCTCGTGGCCCCGCCGACGGCGCCCGACATCGACCTGACCAGCGATCAGAAGCTCGTGTCGGGCCACCGTCGGGGCGTGCTCCTCGTCCTCGGCGGGCCGAGGACGGGCCGGACGACCTGCCTGATCGAGGCCACGATCGAGGCGCTGAGGGCCGAGGCGCCCCATGTGCTCTTCATCGCCGGATCCCGGCGGGCGCGACTGGGGCTGCGAGCCAGCGTGGGATCGAGGGTTCCCCATCTGTCGTCGCGGCTCACCGTGTCGACCTTCGACAGTTTCTGCCAGAGCGTCGTCCAGCGTTTCGGTCCTGAGCCGATCGCGCCGCAGGTGTTGTCAGCCGCCCGTCAGGACGCGGTCGTGAGGCAACTGTTGGCCGATTCCACCGCTGAGTCGTGGCCCGAGTCCTTCGCCCTGGCGAGGACGACCCCCCGGTTCGCGGCTGATGTGCGCGAGGCCATGGCGGCGTGTCAACGAGGCGGGCTGTCTCCGGCGGATGTCGCCCGTCTCGGCGCCGAGCAGAACCGTCCTGAATGGGTGGGTCTGGCCAGGTTCTTCGAAGAGTACCTCGACGTCCTGGGTATGTGGGGCTACTTGGACTACCCCGAGTTCTTGACCCGCGCGGGCGGGTTGCTGGACGACGAACAGGTGTTGGCGGCGGTGCGTCCCACGGGGTCGCTGGTCGTGGTCGACGGCTGGGAAGACTTGGACGGCGCCCAGGTCGAGATCGTCCACCGTCTGGTGGACGTCTCGTCCCCGACGATCCTGGCCGCCGATCCGGATCGCCAGGTGTACGGGTTCCGCGGCTCCCGGTCACGCTCGATGGGCCAGATCCTCGAGCAGTGGTCCCACTCCGGCGTGCCGACGGCGACGGTGAGCCTGAACCAGGGCCACGGCGTGTCACGCGCGGTGGTGGACGCCTGCGAGGGCACTCGTGGTCGGATCCCGCTCCCGGTGGGCATGGACGTGGGGGTGCTGGACGCGTACCGGCGTCTGGCGCCCGACACGGCGGGCGCCGTGACGAAGATCCAGTTCGCTGACCCGATCTCGGAGGCCGACCACATCGCCGCCCTGCTGAAGAGGGCTCATGTGATCACCGGGATCCCCTACGAACAGATGGCCATCCTTGTGCGGACGCGGGCGCAGTTCCCGTCCTATCAGACCGCCTGCGACCAAGCGGATGTGCCGGTGGTCACCTCCGGGGACGAGATCCAGCTCAACCGCGAGAAGATCGTGTGGACGCTGTTGGCCGCGTTGCGGCTCGTACGAGACCAGGGCGTGGGGTCGCAAGCCGACAAAGACCTGATCGCCCAGTCCCCGTTGGGGTCGGACCCCGTGCCCCAGGGAACGCCAGATCAGGAGCCTCAGGACGAGCCCGTGGAGCGTGACAGCGGGGACGTGGAGGACGCGGTGGACGAGCAGGTGGGCCAGAGTCGCTGGGAGCGGGTGATGGCCGCCGGGAGGTCGGCCATGGGCGGCAGCGTCGGCGATGTCTTGTGGGCGGTGTGGAACGAATCAAAGTGGGAGGAGTCGTTGGTGGACGCCCTGTCCGAGGGCGGCACGGTGGCCGCGCGCGCTCATCACAGCCTCGACGCGGTCATGGCCCTGTTCGCCCTGGCGTCGACCTGGTCCCAGCTGCCGTCCGGGAAAGGGATCGCCACAGTGCTGGAGGCGGTGGCGGCTCAAGAGATTCCTGAGGACCTGCCGCGTTCGGCCTCATGGACGTCGCCGGCCGTGCGTCTGACGACCGCCCACAGGGCCAAGGCCGACTCGTGGTCTCTCGTCGTGGTGGCGGCGGTGGAGGAGGGGGTCTGGCCGGCCAGGGCCCCGATGTCCACCATGGTGCCCCTGGACGGATTGGTCCCGTCGGCGATGGACGACCGGGAACGCATGATGGCCGAGAGACGGCTGTTGTACACGGCGTGCTCCGCCGCCCGTGACACGCTCGTCGTCACCGCGGTGGCGGATGACGACCGTTCCCCGTCCTTCTTCTTCGAGCAGATCGACGCCACGACGATCACGGCCAGCCAGGGGCCACACGTCGATCCCGTGTCTAGCGCCGCACTAGTGGGGCGCCTGCGCACGGTGGCGTCAGACGACACCTGCCATCCAGGGCTGCGGCAGGCGGCGTGCGACCGGCTCGCCTGGATGAGTGAGAACCGCGTCTTTCGGGGCGCGGATCCGAAAGTCTGGTGGGGTGTGGGCGACGCCGTCCACGGTGGGGATCCGGACGTCACGGAGTCGCCCGGTTCCGCGGATCTGGCGCGGTCGGCGGGTCCGATCGTGGTGGCGGCAAGTCAGATGGATTCCCTGTTCGAGTGCCCGCGTCGGTGGTTCCTCTCCCGACAGGCGCAGGGCGAACGGGCGCCGGGGGCTCGGACGCGAATCGGGTCGATCGTCCACGCCTTGGTGCAGGATCCGTCGATGAGTCTCGACGAGATGATCGATCGCCTCGACGCTGTGTTGGACGATGTCAGCTTCCCCGCCGCATGGATGAGACGCACCGAGGCCGAGCAGGCGACGGCAGCGCTGGAACGGTACGACGCCTATCGCCGAGCCACTCGACGGGAGGTCCTGGCCAGCGAGGTCGACGTCGAGTTCAGTGTGGACGTCCCCGGATCCTCGCCGGTCAGGGTCCGTGGTCGGATCGACTCCATCGAGCGAGACGACCAGTCCCGGGTGTGGATCGTCGACTTCAAGACCGGGAAGGCCCTGCCCACGAAAGCGCAGGTGGCGGCGCACACCCAGTTGGGCGTCTATCAGCTGGCCGCCCTGGAGCACGCCGTCCCCGGCGTGGATCCTGCGATGCTGGCGGGTGCGGAACTGGTCTATCTGCGGCATCCCGACTCACGAGGATCCCAGCTCCCGAAGGTCTTCTCGCAAGAGTGCCTTCGTGAGGTTCCTCATCTGACTCAGGAGGTGAAGCTGCCCGTGATGGGAAGCTCTCTCGTGCGCGATCTGCCCGATCAATGGAGCTTCCCCACGTGGGTGCACCACCGTGTCGCTGTCGCGGCGAGGGTGATCGCGGCGGACACCCGTCCTGCGATCGCCTCGACGTGCCGAACCTGCCCCTTCACCCACGGGTGCCCCGTGACGACATCCCAGGAGGCGTCCCGATGATACGGACATTGACCGACCCAGGCGACCTCCTCGACCTGATGGGCGTCCCCTTCTCCGACGAGCAGATGGAGGCCATCACGGCGCCCATGGCGCCGGGAGTCGTGATCGCGGGCGCGGGCAGCGGTAAGACGACGGTGATGGTGGCTCGCGTCGTCTGGTTGGTCGGATCGGGCCAGATCGAGTCTGGCAGAGTCCTCGGCTTGACCTTCACCCGCAAGGCGGCGGGCGAGTTGTCCTCCAGGGTGAGACGGGCCTTGTCCCTGATCTGCGAGGAGGACGACCCGTACCCCCAGATCTCCACCTACGACTCGTTCGCCTCGCAACTCGTCGGGGAGTTCGGCGCGTGGGTCGGCGTCAGTCCGGCGCCGCGGATCCTCACGGGCGCGGAACAGTCGATACTCGCGGACCATGTCGTACGGTCCATGGAGACGCCGCCCGGCCTCCTCGTCGACAAGGCGGTGTCGACCCTGACATCCGATCTGCTCGCCCTGGAGAACAGGATTCAATCCCATCTGTTGACCGAGGACGAGATCGCGGCGTACACACGGTCCTTCCTCGACCAACTCGACCAGGCGCCGTACTATCGCGGCTCGCCGTATCGCGGTGTGCTCGACGCGAAGCAGACGGCTCTGGAGAGAATCGACCTGCTGGAGCTGTGCCGGGCCTATCGCGAGGTGAAGGCGGCGCAGGGCGTCGCGGAGTTCTCCGACCTGATGGCGGTCGCCCAGAACATGGCGGCGCGCCTCGACACGGTGGGCGCGACCATGAGGGCCCGCTACGGTCTGGTCATCGTGGACGAGTATCAGGACACGTCGGCGGCCCAGGCTCATCTTTTGAGCCGGTTGTTCGGCGCGGACGGCGGTGTGGAGGATTACCCCGTGACGGCGGTCGGGGATCCCCTCCAGGCGATCTACACATGGCGAGGCGCCGCCGTGGACAACATCTACTCCTTCCATCGGTCCTTCCCGTCTGCGCGGCAGCGCAGCTACACCCTGTCGATCAACCGGCGCAGCGGGCCGCAGATCCTGGCGGTCGCCAACGAGGTCGCCAGCCGGGTGAGAGCGGACGCGGCGGCGACAGGTCTGGCGGCGGTGGAGTTGCTCCCCAGCAGCCAGGCCGTCCAGGCCCGGGTGCTCGTGCGAGAATTCCCCACCTGGGAGGAGGAGGTCGATCACCTGGCCGAGTCCTTGGCCCAGGCGCATCAAGCCGGCGAGGTGGCGCGATGGGACGACACGGCAGTCCTCGTGCGTCGGAATCGCGAGATCGGCCCGATCGTCCAGGCGTGCGAGGCCAAGGGGGTTCCCGTCGCCGTCCAGGACCTCGGCGGGCTCCTGTCGGTGGAAGCCGTCTCTCAGGTGTACGCCATGCTGCGTCTGGTCACGGACGAGACGTCCAATCCCGAGGTGGTCGAAGTCTTGTCGGGTCCGCGTTTCCGTCTCGGGACGACCGACCTGAGCGCGCTGGGCGCCCGAGCCCGGGAGCTGAACCGTGTGTGGGCCGAGGCCCACCCCGACGCCGGCGTCCGCGAGGCCCGTCTGATGGAGGCCGTCGTCAGCCCTGGGCCTGGCCGCATCTCCGCGTTCGCGCGATTCGCCGTGGCCCAGCTGGCATCTCAGGTGCGCTCAGCCAAGGCCTTCCATGGCGCGGTCATGGATCATGTGCGCCACATCGCGTCCGTGATCGGCCTCGACGTGGAAGTGTACGCGTCCCAAGCGGACGCGCGTGGTCACGTGCGCCAGTTCATGGCCCATGTGGCCCGGTTCGCGGCGGACCGTCCGGACGCGGACATCACCTCGCTCGTCACGTACCTCATGATGGAGGAGGAGTCCGGCGCGGGGCTCTCCCAGGCCAATCCCAGCGTCGAGGACGCGGTGCCGATCATGACGATCCACCGGGCGAAAGGACTGGAATGGGACACGGTCCACCTGCCGTGCGTGGTGGACAAGGTGTTCCCCGACGAGCGGGTCACCGACAACCCTGTGACATCGCCTGCGGCCCTTCCGACGGCCATCCGCTCCGACGCCTCGGCGCTGCCGCAGATCCGTGAGGTGACCAACGCGGGGCTGAAGGATTACAAGGAAGACCTCAAGGAAGCGCTCAGCCAGAGCGAGGACCGCCTGGCGTATGTGGCGTTGACAAGGGCGAAAAAGAAGCTTGTGATCACATCTCACCGTCGATCGGGCGACTCGGCGCGCGAGCGGGAGCGATCGCGGTACGTGGACGTCATCGCGGCGTCCGGCCTGGCAGATGTCCAGTTGTGCGAGGCGGAGGCGAACCCGGTCGCCATGGGCGGCGACCAGATGGAACGTCCATGGCCGTCCACGGACGACCCGCGATGGGCGCAGGCGGCGCGTGCCGTCCAGCGGGCGCTCGGGGGTGTCGACACGTGGCCCAGCGGCGACCTTCCCCAGGAGGTGGTCGATGGCATCACATCGTGGGACGACCTGATTGCCAGGCTCGTCCACCAAGCCAGGGGAGTGGAGCGGGTCGACGTGCCCGTGCCCACACCCTTGTCGACCTCTCAGTTGATGAGTCTGGAGAAGGACCCCGCCGCGTTCGCCGCCGGGTTGGCCCGGCCCCGGCCCCGTCCCGAGACATCCCAGGCGGGTCTGGGGTCACGCTTCCACGCCTGGGTGCAGCAGTACTACACCTCCTCGCCCATCGCCCAGATGTCCGACTCCTGGGAGGAGGAGACGCCTGCGTTCTCCCGGTTGAGACAGACGTTCCTGGCCAGTCGTTTCGCGACCGCACGTCCGTGCGCTGTCGAGACAGACTTCATGGTCACCGTGGACGGGCATCCCGTGTCCGGTCGGATCGACGCGGTCTTCGACGCTGACGACAACCCGGATCTGGTGCCCGAGGGCAAGAAGGTCCTCATCGTGGACTGGAAGACGGGGTCGAGGTCGTCCAACCCTCGGCAATTGTCCGTGTACGCGCAGGCGTGGTCCGAGCGCACAGGCACACCCGTCGAGCTGGTGGGGGTCGGGTTCTTCCATGTGTCCACGGGGGTCTTGCAGGAGGCGAAGGCTGACGGAGCGGCCCCGGGGACGCTCGCCCAGGTGATATACACAACAGGTCAAGTCGGTGAGCGCTAAACTAGCCACATGACCATGTGGGAGGAAAAAAGCCTTATCGACTTCGATGTCGAGCCTGCGTGGACGACCATGTGGGACCAAGGGGAGGTCTTGATCCTGCATGTCAGCGCTGAGGGACGTGTGGCGTTGGCCGCCCGTCCGGGCGACGCGGGCATGGGTCTGGCTCTACGATCATCGTTCGGAGTGATCCACGATCCCGACCGCCACTTCTTCGTGGGGTGTGTCGAGGGGGTCATGGTCTTCGCCGAGATGGGGGAGTTCACGGGCCAGGTCGATCTCCGACGGGCGCTGCTCGAGATCGGCGGAGAAGAGGTCCAAGTCGCCTTTCGATCGGTCTCGCTGGTGAAGTTCCACGCCACACACACGTACTGTCCCCAGTGCGGGCGCATGACGAGGCCTGCTGATCTGGGGCGAGCCCGGTACTGCCCCAGATGCGAGGTCGAGTTGTTCCCACGCACGGATCCAGCGGTCATCGTGGCGATCACCGACGATCTCGACCGTCTCCTCCTCGGCCATCACGACGGGTGGGAGGACACCCGTTATTCCGTTTTCGCTGGATTCGTCGAAGCGGGGGAATCCTTGGAGCAGACGGTGCGACGAGAGGTGAAGGAGGAAGTGGGGATCGCAGTCGCGGACATCCGCTACGCCGGGAGCCAGCCGTGGCCGATGCCACGCTCGTTGATGGTCGGGTTCACGGCCCGTGTGGCGTCGGGGGACCTACGCGTGGACGGACACGAGATCACATCCGCACGATGGTTCGACCGCGACCAGTTGCGCGCCGGAGTCGCCGCCGGCCAGGTGGTCCTGCCCCTCGAAGCATCCATCGCCCACCGACTGATCATGGGATGGCTCAACCGGGCTGTGTGAGGCGTGAGGCCAGTCCTGAGGCGCGCAAGGCTGGGGAGCGGATAGCTTGGCGCACGGCGTCCGCAGAGCCGATGACTCTCAGGAACGACGTGGCGCGGGTCACGGCCGTGTAGAACAGTTCCCGGCTGAGCAGGGCGGCGGTGGTCGACGGCAGGATCAGGCTCACCGCGTCGTATTGGCTGCCTTGCGCCTTGTGGATCGTGGAGGCGTACAGGGGCTCCCAGGACGTGATCATGTCGGGGGCGACCAGTCGAGCGCCCGAACCGTCGTTCAGAGCCAGCCACAGATGCCCCTCGTGCGTGACGATCACACCGGAATCGCCGTTGTAGATCGACAGCACGTCGTCATTGCGGGTGACCAGAACAGGCATGCCCGGATACCATCGCCGGCTCAGGGAGTCCACGTCGAGACCATGGGCGAGCCAGCCCCGCAAGACGCCCGTCCAGTGGGCGACCCCGGAACCGCCGTGACGGTGGGCGAGCAGGAGGCGATGGGAATCGAGCAAGGCGAGGGCCCGGTCGACGTCGCCCACACGGGCGGCCTCCACCATGGCGACCCCCTGTTCGACGACGTCCTGGCGCAGGGGGGAGAGGGACTCGTCCAGAGCCTCGGGAGAGTCGACATCCACATCGATCCATTGCAGTTGGTCCCCGCCCTGGCTCAAGATGTCCAGGGCGTCGTCCACGCGCGACGTGCGGATGGCGGTGGCGAGACTGGCGATGGGCCCGCCGAATCGGTAGGTCTTGGTCAGACGCGCCACCGGCACGGTCTGTGAGCAGGCGACGATGTCCGCCAGCACAGCGCCAGCCTCCACCGACGCCAACTGGTCGGGGTCGCCGACGAGGATCAACCGCGTCTGCTCGGGGATCGCATCCAGCAGCAGGGACATCAGGTGCAACGAGAGCATCGAGGACTCGTCGGCGACGACAACGTCCGCCGCCAAGGGACGCGTCGCGTCATGGTCGACGCCTCCCCAAGGCTTGATCCCCAGCACGCGATGGACCGTCCCCGAGGTGCATCGGATGTCCAGGGGGGTCCCGATGGACTGGCATGAGGCCAGGTTGGCTCGTACCGCTTGGTCCAGTCGAGCCGCCGCGCGGCCGGTGGGCGCGGTGAGGATCACGCGCATGGGCTCCTGACGGCCTTGGGCGAGCACGGCGAGGATGCGAGCCACCGCAGTCGTCTTGCCTGTTCCAGGCCCTCCGGCGACCACGCACACCTTCGATGTGGTCGCCAACTCGGCGGCATGGCGCTGGGAGGAGTCCTGAGGGAAGAACAGGTCGAGGGCCTCGGCGGGTGGCTCGGGTGAGTCGGGTGAGTCGGGTCGGGACACTCGTGCGCGCAACCACGCCACGATGCGGTCTTGTTCGATCCAGTACCGGGTCAGGTACACGGATCGGGCGTGCAGGATCACGGGTCGGTCCCGGGCGTCGAGGTCGGTGGACACCATGGGGGAGGTACGCAACGCCTCAGCCCATTCGTGCGGGTCGGGCCACGCCAGGGACGGATCCTGGTCGGCGTCGACGTGCCACTGGTCGGTGTGGTCGAGGTCGAAGCACACCGACCCGGCCGACAAGGCGGTGATCGCGCACGCCGTCGCCGCGACGACGAGGTCGCGGTCCTCGCCGTACAGGTACCCCAGGTGCCGGGCCAGTCTCACCGTGGCGGCGGGGATCAGGCCGGACTCCTCCAGTCGCGTCATCATGCTCATTCAGACACCCCCGCGAGTAGGTCGGACAGCGATTCGATCAGCGTCGCGCTGGGCTTCCACGGGAAGACCCCGCACGGAGTCTTGTCCCGTACAGGGGTGTCGGGGCCAGCCATGCCACGCACGAAGAGATAGGCGACACCTCCCAGGTGGGTCTGGGGATCGTAGTCGGGCAGTCTCCAGCGGAGGAAGCGGTGGAGGGCCACGCAGTACAGCAGGGCCTGCAAGGGGTAATGGGACGCCATCATGGCCGAGGCCATGGACGCCTGCGTGTAGTGGCGCAGGGTCAGCGGAGCGTCGATCGGTCCGAGCCGGTTGGTCTTGTAATCCACGACGAGGTACCTTCCGTTCACGCGCAGCACCACGTCGATGGAACCGGTCAGATAGCCCCTCAGCTCGCGGGAGTCGACCATGGAGCTGGCCAGCCGCTCGGGGTAGTCGCCCAGAGGATCCGTGGAGGGGATGTGGGCGCGCAGAAGGTGCGCGATCGATGAGATCGTCCCGGCGGTGTCGGTGTGGGACAGGGGCAGTTCGAAGCCCATCTCGGCCATCCTGTCGCTCATCGGGATGGCCGCCAAGCACAGGTCGTCCGCGATGGGGCCCAGGGGTGTGCGTAGTCCGGGCGTGAGGGCGTGTGCCAAGGTCTGGGCGGAGCAGGAGGTGTAACCGCTGGCGGACATGGCCTCGTCGATCAGCCCGGTCAGGTCGGTGGCTGACGGGTCGGCGTACTCGAACACCGAATGGACGAGGCTGCCGAACGCCGTTCCCCCGGGCAGATCGGCCATCGGTGAGAGGCGGTCGAGGGGGGTGTCCGGGTCGGTGGCCACCTCGGTGTGCACATCGGTGTCGAGGTCGGTGGGGGTGTCGACGTCCGCGGGCGAGAAGGCCCGTGGGCCCTCCTGATGAGCGGCTGCGGTCAGGGCGGAGAACGAGGTGCGTCGCCACAGTCGGTCCACGGGACGGGTCAGCATGGTGGTGGACGTGTCAACCATCACGGGGGAAGGACGCGCCTCGGGCGGTGTGGCGTTCGACGGGGACATACGGGCGTCGGTGAGGTACGAGAGCGAGTCGTCCCCATCCGGAGGACCGGAGGCCTCGTGCGTGTGCGGGAGGGCCGCTGGCGGCACCGGGCGTCCAACGGCGTCGCGTGGGGACACGGACGCCAGGTCGTCCTCGGGGATCGTCTCGACGGACACGCCCGGCAAGGTCAACCGACGGGGGTCCTGGCCCGACACGGTGATCTGGTCGGCAGGGCTGTCCGACGTGCGGAAGAGCAGTCTGTGCAATGGTGACGCCTGTGTGGTGCGCGCCGTCGGCACCCACCATGCCGTCATGTGGACGCTGGCCCTTGTCAGCGCCACATAACAGGCGCGCAGCGACTCCGAGGAGTCCTCGTCGCGGCCACGACGGCGCAGGTCGGCGGTCGACGTCGTCAATCCGAGGTCGACCACCCGTGAACCCGAGGCGTCATGGATCACCACGGGCTCGCCTGTGGCGGGGACCCGTACATGCCGATCCGCGAGTTGCGGCAGGTACACGATGGGGAACTGAAGTCCCTTGGACTGATGGACGGTGAGGACGCGCACCGCATCGGCCTCGACTGACAGCCGACGGGTGGACTCGTCCTGGGAAGCCCCCTCGACCATCTGGGAACTCAGCCATTGCACGGGGGTGACCAAGGGGGGCAAAGGCTGGCTCAACAGCCGGGCCAACTGCTCGAGGTCCCTCCATGTGCGCTGGGACTCGGCGTCGGCGCTCAGGCGCGTGGCCAGGTCGGTGTGCTCAGTCAGCCATTCCAGCATGGCCAGGGGGCTGTGCTCGGTCACGAGGGTTTTGCACCGGCGCATCATGGAGGCCAGGTCGGCGAACTCGTCGGCGTCGGCGCGCACGAGCCGGTCGAGGTCCCAGCCGACGAGAGATGTCAGGCTCGCCGCCCGGAACCATCGGGAGGCGCCCGAGTCGACGGCTCGTAGCATCGTGAGCCAGTCCTGGGCGGCCCTCGTGGTCATCACGGACTCTGTTCCCGTGAATACGGCAGGGATATTGTTCTGCTGGAGGCGGGCGAGCAGGTCGTTGCCCCGGACGTTGGTGGCGACGACGACGGCGATGTCGCGGGCCTGGAGGGGGCGGACGGGCGCGTCAGGGTGGTCCCGATAGGAAGGGCGGGAGTCCAACAAGGCGAGCAAGTCGCGGACCAAGTCGGTGTCGATCAGGTCGCGGGCCTCCTGGGCCGAGCGGGGGTGGACGTCGGCTGGCACGCGAAGGCGCAGAGCCGTGTCCCAGGGCTCGGCGCTCATCAGGCTCGGGGTGTGGGTGGACGCTTTGACCGGGGTGACCTGGATGCGTGGGTCGCCGAGTCGGGCGCCGTTCATCACGGCGCCCACCGCTTCGACGATCTGGGCGGAGCTTCGACGGTTGGTGTCGAGGGTCTCCACACGCGCCATCTCCGTGGCGGTGAGGTAGGCGCTCACGTCGGCGCCCCGGAAACCGTAGATCGATTGTTTCGGGTCTCCGATCAACACGACCGTCGACGCGCCGATGAAACCCGTGCGGATGATCTGCCACTGGATCGAGTCAGTGTCTTGGAACTCGTCCACGAGCAGCACAGGATAGGACTGGCTGAGTCTGGTTCGAGCCAGGTCGCCCGTGGATGGGTGGTGCAAGGCGTCGCGGCAACGGGCGAGCATGTCGTCGAAGGTGTAGATGCCGTGGCGGCGTTTGCCGGCCTCGATGTCGCGGCGCACCTGCTCGACGAAGACGGCCTCGTTGGTGGCGGCGGGGACGATCGACGCGTCCGGGGCGAACATGGCCTTGCGTACCCAGGTCACGGCGTCGTCGAAGGAGAACGCCGGCTTGCCGGTGGCCCGCAGGCGCAGATAGTGATCCGTGGTGGTCGTGAGAATCTGCGCCCCCAGGTCTGGGACCAGACGATCGGTGGGATCGTGGTCGGCCAAGATCCCCAAGCCCCACAACAGGTGGTCGCAGAATCCGTGGGTGGTCATGATGGGGGCCAGGTCGAAGTCGTCGACGGCGTCGAGCAGGCGTCGCCGTCTCACGAGCCGCTCCCCAGGGTCCGCGGACCACAGGTGGGCCAGAGCCGGGTCCGCGTCTGGGTCGGGGGATCGGGGCTCGCCGAGAGCCTCGGCGCACTGGACCAGTCGGGCCCGGGTCCTCCCTCTCACCTCGGCCGCGGAGGCGGAGGAGAAGGTGACGATGGCCAACGAAGCGATGTCCACGCCGCGCTCCGCGATGAATCGGGCCGCCAAGGTGGAGATGGTCCAGGTCTTCCCGGTTCCGGCGCTGGCCTCGATGACCAGGGTTTCTCCGGGCGCGGGCAATGGCTCGGTGGAGATCATGACACGCCCCCCGCCTTCATCATGGGCACATAGACCGTGTGTGACAAGGAGGCGAAGGAGCTGCCGGAGGGATCCGGCAGCTCAGATTCCACGACCTGGGGCCGCTGGTCGACCATGTGCGCCGTCGTCGGCCAGATCAGCGACCACGAGGGATCCCTGTCCCACTCGTCGGCCAGGCGGCGGGCGATCTCCTGCTCGTTGGGCGGAAGCCCTCGTGCGAGGAACCGGGCCAGGTGGGCCGCCGGGGTCGGCGGCAAGGGGAGCGGCGAGACCCGTCCGGCGCTATAGACCCTCGCCAGTCTGGCCAGGTGCCGCTCGGCGTCGACCGGGTCAGGGGCCGTCAGGGTCACGGACGAGCGGGCGGAGATCAGCACCGCCTTCCAGGGCTGGGCGGGGTACGCGACTGTCAGCGCGAGGATCCTCGCCCAGGCGGCGATCTGGTGGCGGGGGGCCGCTCTGCCGGCGAGGAGGTGGACGAGGTGGTGTCCGCGCACGCCCACCTGCCCGACCAGGGCGGTGTCCGATCGCGACGTCCGGTCGACGGCCAGCCAGGACATCGGTGTGGTGAGGAAGGGCTGTGCTTGGTGGTGGATGGTCTGCGCCTGGGCCAGGCATTCCTCGGCGAGGCGGACCCCCATGTCCCCCGGAGGCAGGAGTCCCCGGCGCACCTCGGCCTCCATGATGGCGGTCGGGGCGTCCCCCCTCAGCAACAATCGCAGCATACGGTCGGTCACCTGCCATCTCGCCAGGGGGGACATGGTCACCGGCATGGTCTGTGGGATGGGTTCCGTCGGTTTCAGCAGGGACGGGTAGACGCCGACGTTGCGTCGCAACCAGTGGGAGGCGGGGTTGGCGAGGAAGTCGCACAGGTCGTCGATCTCGATCTCCTGGCTCGCGTCCGGGCTCGCCGTGGGGGCGTGGAAGGCGGCGGCGGCAGGGGTCGCCGGGGCGCCCGGGGGCACGACCGGGTGGTGGCGAATCAGTGAGGTGGCGACGTCGAGGTCGTCGTCGACGCAGATCGACGTCAGGCGTGTCATGTCCGCGACGGGCGCCGGAAGGTCGATCGGGGCGGAGGCGTCGTCGAGGTCGGAGCAGATCAGGATGAGCCGTTCTCGGGCCGACGTGAGGGCGTCCATCAGGATGTGCCGGTCTTCGTCGCGACAGTCGAGTCGTTGTGGACCGTCGTGGCTCAGATCGTCCCCGTCGAGGACTCGTTGGCGGGGGAACGTCGTGGAGTCCAAGCCGAACAGGACCACCACGCGGAAAGGGACTTTCGACATCGTCCCCAACGGTGTCACACCGAGGTCGCCGTTGAGGAAAGATGATTGCCACGCCTGGTCTTTCCACGCCTGGTCGACGAGGGTCTCCGCTTCGGCCAGGCTCATGGCCGGAGACTGGCCGCGTCTCAAGGAGGCGATGGCACGCCCCGGGGCCGTCGTGGTCCATCCGGCGCCCGCCAAGGCGTCAAGGGCGCGTGTGAATCTGTCGGCCCACACCGTGGGCTCGGCGGGTGTCGTCCACGTCTGGCAGCACTCGCGCACGGTGGCGATGATCTGTCCGAGCGCGCCCACCAACGCGATGGTGTCCGACTCGACGGCGTCGAGAGGCAGCACCGTGCCGCGATAGACCAGGTCGTCCTCGCTGAGCGCGACGCCGAGGACCATCCGTCCCAGGCCCGCCATCCACGTGTTCTGAGCGAATCCGCTCATCCCTTCCGCGGCGCGCTGGGCGGCGTTGACGCCCCAGCGGATGCCCGAGGCGGGGATGAGCGTGGACAGCGCGTCCACATCGGCTTCCGAGAACCCGTACTGGGCCATCACCGGAGGGAAGGAGCACAGCCTCAGCAGATCCTCGGCGGTGGCCCGCGATTGGACCAGGTGGATGAGGAAGGTCACGAGGTCGGCGATCATGTCAGACCCGGGCAGAGCGGAGCTGAGACTGACGCGCATGGCGTGACGCGCGGTGGCGCCGCCGCTGTCATCGGGATGGAACCAGGCGTCCAAGGCTGGTAGGTGGCGGTCCATGTCGTGAGCGAGCACCAGGATGTCGCGCGGTTGCAACGAGGGATCCTCGTTGAGGACGCGCGTCAAGACCTCGGCCAAGACCTCGACCTGACGGTCGGCCGGGCAGGTGTGGATCTGGATGGACTCGTCACCCGGGCCAGGGAGGACGTCGCCGGTGGAGGCCGCCCACTGGACGCGGCGCAGCACGGACATGGGGGACTCTGGACGAGCGTCGGCCCGGTCGGTGTCGTCCCCGAGGTGGCGCGTGACGGGGTGGAGGCGATGGAGGACCTCGTCGGTGACGGCGTCCGGGCGTGTCATGCCACGAAGGATGCGCTCCAGGTCGGCGTGAGACGACACCGTGCGCGCGCAGGTGTACACATGCAGCGGGACCTGGGCGTCCATGCCGGCGAGGAGTCGTTCGTCCACGGGGGTGAGAGCCTGCGGACAGAAGACGGCCACGCGGGCGTACCGACCTGCCAGGGATCCCGCGTGGCGGCCGAGGTGGTCGAGATACTCCACCACCGTGACGCCATGATTCAGGCAGACACGGTTCCACAGGCGGGCCTGCCAGCGTTGGGAGGGATCCATCGGGGTCCCATCCGGTCGTCGGAAGTCACCGTCGTTCCACTGGGCGAGCATGTCCGTGTGCCATACGACGAGGTCCGCGAGACGTCTGGCCGTCGCATCGACGAGGCTCATCCGTCGGCGTGGGCGGGAGAGCGGGTCCGCCAGGTGGATCCGCACCTGGGTGAAATCCTCGGTGTCGATCAGGGCGTCCAAGGCTGTGAGGATCGCCGGCATGAGACCCTGATGCGACCATTCCAGGTCAGCCGGAGACGATCGTCGCCGGATCTGGGCCAGCGTCTGGAACTGGATGCCAGCGCACACGCCGTCCTTCTGCCCAGAGCTTCCCAGGACGAGGCCCAGCCGCTGGGCGAGCCAGCGTTGGAGGCCGCCCGAGCGGGTCACGATGAGATCCTCGGCGAAAGGATCCGCGACAGGCAGGCTGAGCTCCTGGCCGAGTCGGTCGGCCAGTGCTTCGACATCCAAGGCCGTGTAGCGGATCATAGGAGAAACGTTAGGGCATGGCTCCGACATTTCCGGCATCCTTCGCTCGGACCAGGCGTCGGAGGCCAGGACGGGCGTCGACCCCAGCGTCCCTGATCTGGCCGCTGTCAAGGCGAGATGAAAGATGTCGTCCACTCATGGCACAGTAGGGGTGTGGACGCCCGACAGATTCTCGATGCCCTCGACCCCGATCAGCGCACGGTCGCGGAGACCCTGGGCGCGCCCGTGGCCGTTATCGCCGGGCCGGGGACGGGGAAGACGAAGACCATGACCCATCGGCTCGCGTACGCGGCCGAGATCGGCGCCCTCGATCCGCGTGCCACCCTGGCGGTCACCTTCACCACGGCGGCGGCCGCGGAGATGAAGCAACGGCTGGAGGCCATGGGCATCGCGGGCGTGCAGTCGCGCACCTTCCACTCCGCCGCCCTTCGGCAGGCCCAGTACTTCTGGCCGCAGGCGTACAACGCCACCTTGCCGAGGGTGGAGGACCGCAACCAGGGGCTCATCCTCCAGGCCTGTCAACGCGTCGGGCTACGCGCCACCGACGCCATGGTGCGCCAACTCGCCACCGAGATCTCCTGGACGAAACAGAGCAATGTCGTGCCGGAGGAGTACGTCGAGTTGGCGCGCATCGACCATCGGGACGTGTGGCACGTCAGCCTCGACGACGTCGCCGACATCCTGGTCGCCTATGAAGAGGCCAAGCAAGCCGCCTGTGTGATCGACTTGGACGATCTGTTGTTGTGCACCGTCGCCCTGCTGGCGACCCAGCCCGACGTGGCGCGGCACGTGAGGTCGACCTACCGGCATTTCATCTTCGACGAGTTCCAGGACGTCTCGCCGGTGCAGGCCCGCCTGGCAGAGCTGTGGGTCGGGTCTCGTACGGACGTGTGCGTCGTGGGGGATCCAGGCCAGACCATCCACTCCTTCGCCGGGTCGCGGTCGGTCTATCTGGAGACCTTCGCCGTGAGCCGTCCCGGATGCGTCGGTCTGGAGTTGACCCGGAACTACCGCTCCACCCCCCAGATCATCGACGCCGCCAATCGGGTGACGCGATCCGGTGTCACGCTGCGACCCATCGCAGAGTCGGGGGCCGAGGTGGAGATGCGTGGATACGCCGACCCGATGGAGGAGGCGGCCGCGACCATCGACTGGCTCACCGATCTTCATCAGGAGGGGGTGAGCTGGGACGAGATGGCCGTCCTGTGCCGCACTCACGGTCTGACAGACCCTGTGCGGCGAGCCTTGGTCGCGGCGAAGATCCCTTTCCAGTACCACGTCACGGACGACGACCCGACACGCCCCGGAGTCCACGTCGGGACGCTCCACTCGTCGAAGGGCTTGGAGTGGGACGCTGTGGCACTGGTCGGAGTCCATGACGGCGCCGTTCCGCATCCGCTCGCCGCGACCCGTGCCCAGATCGAGGAGGAACGCCGACTCCTGTACGTCGGCATGACTCGTCCTCGTTCTCGCTTGAGGATCACATGGCCCACGGGGGCACAGGGGCGCGCGACGCCGCCCTCGCGGTTCCTGGCGGACATCATGGGGTGAGTCCACAGGGATCCCTGGGGGTACGGGCTCTCAGGGCTGTCGCGTCCCACGAGGACGCGGCGACGCGCTGTCTCGTCTCGCCTTGGTGGACTCTCCGCATCTTCGCGTCCGTGGGGACGCGGCGACGTCGGCTACACCCGGCGCAGGACGGCGACCACCTTGCCGAGGATGGTCGCGTCGTTGCCGTCGATGGGGGAGTACAGCCGGTTCTGGGGGAGCAACCACACCTGACCGGGCACGCGTTTGAGGACCTTCACCGTCGCCTCGTCCCCCAGCAGGGCCGCGACGATCTCCCCGTTCTCAGCATCGGATTGCTGGCGGACGACGACCAGGTCTCCCTCGCAGATGGCGGCGTCGACCATCGAGTCGCCCTTCACGGTGAGCAAGAACAGGGTTCCGTTCCCCACGAGCTGTTCGGGGAGGGTGTACACGTCGTCGAGGTGCTCCTCCGCCGTGATGGGCCGCCCGGCCGCGATCTGACCCACGAGCGGGACGAGGACGCCGTGCGTGTCCGCGGCTGAGGCCGGGGCTGTCGGGGAGAACTCTGGCAGGGGCATCAACACTTCGAGGGCGCGCGGACTCTTGGGGTCGCGACGGATGTAGCCGCGTTCTTCCAGGACCCGAAGCTGGTACGCCGCCGACGATGGGGAGGCGAGCCCCACCTGTGCGCAGATCTCCCTCACCGTGGGCGGGTAGCCATGGTCCCTCAGGGATCGGTGGATCACGGACAGGACGCGCCGCTGTCGCATGCTGAGGCCTGAGTCGTCCGCAGGGCCGTCAGGCAATTCCGTGACTGTGGCATGCGAGCGATGGTCCGGGGTGTCGGAATGGTATGACGTCGAGCTCATGTCCGCAAGAGTAACCGACTTCACGCCAAGAATCAAACGCCCGTTCGATCACAGTTAAAAAATGTCGTACCTATGGTGTGTCATGGAATCACGACATTCCAATGCTGAACAGGTGTTTTACCTTCCAGGGACGGATGTCGCAGCGACTAGAACATATGGGCGAAAGGATCAGATGATGAGCGCAGTGGAGATTCCCACCAGGACAGGTGGTCGCGCGGGGCGGGCCCGTGCGCTGCACGTGGTGCGAGGGGAGGAGGTGTCCGCCCATTATCGGCGGTTGAGGTACGGGAAGAGGATCGCCCGGGCCCGCATGGCGGCCACCATGCTCTCCTATGTGGGGCGGGGGTCCATGGCGGCGATGTTCGGCGCCGCAGTCATCACCATCGTGATGGCGTTCTTGGCGGTGCCGAACATCCCCTTGCCCTGAAGAGTGTCGTGAGCTACTTGTCGACGATGACGACGGTCTTGGCGATCATGTCAGCGATGGTCTGCTTCTTGGGCGTGAACAACGGGAAGAGCCATCCGATGAAGATGATGATGTTGTCGAGGACGTGCAGGATCACACGAACGATCGCCATGCCGACGCCCACTGGTTGGAAGGTGTCGTCGCGGACCAACTTCGTTCCGGCCCAGCGCCGACCGAAGGTGACGCCCGTCGTGCCGCCGAGATAGCCCATGTTGTACACGAACCAGGCGATCATGACGAGAGAGAAGAGCGAGTAGACGAAGCCATTGTTGATAATGCCGCCCACGACCCCAAGGATGAACCAGGGGGCGATCCAGTCGATGAGCGCGCCCTGGGCGCGTTGGCCCCATTCGGCGAGCACGGGCCCGGATCCCGGGGCCCCGCCCATGGGCGAGGGCATGTACCCCGAGGACGGGAAGCTCGGTGCGGGAGGCATCTGGGCGAAACGCGGCCCGGTGGAGGCGGGGGGCGTCTGTGGTGGCGCCGCCGGAGGCATCTGGCCGAAGGCCGGCGGGGCGGGAGGCACCTGACCGTAGCCGGGCGTGGGGGCGCCGACTGGAGGCTGGCCATACCCTGTCGAGGGCGCCGCAGGGGGCTGCTGTCCGTAGCCAGGAGTGGCGGGAGGCATCTGTCCGTAGCCAGGAGTGGGCGGCGCCGGGGGTGTCTGCCCGAATCCCGGGGCCGCAGGAGTGGCGGGGGATTGCCCGTACCCGGGGGCCGACGGCGCCACCGGCGGCTGTCCGTACCCGGGAGTCGGCGCGCCGGGCGCCATCTGACCGTAGCTCGGGGCTGACGGGGCTGGTGGGACCTGGCCGTAGCCCGGAGCGGGAGGAACGGGTGGGACCTGCCCGTATCCAGGAGCGGGCGGCGGCTGGACCTGGCCGTAGCTGGGCGCAGGGGTCGGCGCCGGCGCGGACTGGCCGTATCCGACCGGGGGAGGGGGCACGGGCGTGCTGGGGCCAGGGGTGCTGGCGCCGGGGGTGGTGGCGCCGGTGGTCGGCGCGGATGGCGGCGCCGTCACGAATGGCGGTGCCGGGGGGACGCTGGCGGGGGCGGGCGTGTAGCCCGGCACGGACGACGCGGACGGCACAGGCGGCACGGACGACGCGGGCGGCACGGACGACGCGGGCGGTGGAGGGGTGGCTCCAGGAGTGGAACCGTAGTTTTCAGTGCTCATGGTTGTTCTTTCTTGAGGGCCATTGGCCAACAGGCTATCGTGTGGGCAGCCAATTTGTCTTATTATGATCGCAATGTTCTCGGAATTGGTCGATTCCACCCCCTGTCGTCTCGCGGGGTGAGACCTCGGAGGGCCGACACGCCCGGGTGCCGATTTTTTCATCGGGGATGGTCGCCGACGACAGACGACGACACGCCGATCGACTTGCGCGAACTGAGGAGAAATTCAAGGCGCAATCTCGGGGATTACTACATATAGTAGTGACACCGATGTGATTTTCCCATGTATAGTAGTGAGTCGCCGCCTGCAGGAGCAGGTGGACGAGATCGTCAAGGAGTCCGATGCACTGCCCATACTGCAAACACCCCGATTCTCGGGTCACGGACTCCCGTGTCGCCGAGGACGGTGGCAGCATTCGCAGACGTCGCCAGTGCCCTCAATGCGAGCGGCGCTTCACGACGCTCGAGCAGACGCAATTGGCCGTCGTGAAACGCTCGGGCGTCGTCGAACCGTTCGTCCGGGACAAGGTGATCGAAGGGGTGCGCAAAGCCTGCAAGGGTCGCCCGGTCTTCGACGACGATCTGGCGAAACTCGGTCAACAAGTCGAGGACGCGATTCGCTCCCTGGGCCTGGCCGAGGTGCCCACCGAAGAGATCGGCCTGGCCATTCTGGAGCCCCTGCGCAATCTCGACGAAGTGGTCTACCTGCGTTTCGCCTCGGTGTACGAGAATTACACCTGCGTGGACGATTTCGAGGCTGCGATCGACCATCTGCGCCACGGACGAGCCGTCTGAGCCGCGCAACACATACAAGTTTCCATCAATAGAAAGGTAATGCCATGTCAGTGTCTCCCGTCGCCGGTGAGCGTGGTTTGCGGATCGCCAGGGTGTTCTCGAGCGACTCGGTCCATCCCTATGACGAAGTGACCTGGAGTCGACGTGATATCGTCCAGACCAACTGGAAGACCGGTGAGACCGTCTTCGAGCAGGTCGGCGTGGAGTTCCCGGATTTCTGGTCCGCCAACGCCTCCACCATCGTGACGACCAAGTACTTCCGCGGCGCCGTGGGCGCCCCTGACCGCGAAACCAGCCTGAGGACGCTCATCGACCGCGTCGTGGGCGTCTATCGTCGCAGCGGGTGGGAGCATGGCTATTTCGAGACCGAAGAGGACGCGGCGATCTTCGCCGATGAGCTGACGTGGATGCTCCTCCACCAGATGTTCAGCTTCAACTCCCCGGTCTGGTTCAACGTGGGGACCACGTCCCCCCAGCAGGTCTCGGCGTGCTTCATCTTGAGCGTGGGCGACTCGATCGACTCGATTCTGACCTGGTACCGCGAAGAAGGGTTCATCTTCAAGGGCGGCTCCGGGGCGGGGGTCAACCTCTCCCGCATCCGCTCCAGCAAAGAACTGCTGTCGTCCGGGGGCACCGCCTCGGGCCCGGTGAGCTTCATGCGCGGCGCCGACGCCTCGGCGGGGACCATCAAGTCCGGCGGGGCCACGCGTCGGGCCGCCAAGATGGTCATCCTCGACATCGACCATCCCGACATCGAAGAGTTCGTCGAGACGAAAGCGAAGGAAGAGGAGAAGATCCGGGCCCTGCGCGACGCCGGGTTCGACATGGACCTGGGTGGGGCCGACATCACCTCGGTCCAGTACCAGAACGCGAACAACTCTGTGCGTGTGTCCGACGTCTTCATGCGCTCGGTCGAGATGGACTCCCCGTTCAATCTGACCGCCCGCAAGGACGGTCGTCCCTTGGTCTCGGTGTCGGCGCGCGAGCTGTTCACCAAGGTCGCCACAGCGGCCTGGAAGTGCGCGGACCCCGGCATCCAGTACAACGACACCATCAACGCCTGGCACACGATCCCCAACTCGGGGCCGATCACCGCGTCCAACCCGTGCAGCGAGTACATGAGCATCGACAACTCGTCCTGCAACCTGGCGTCTCTCAACCTGATGAAGTTCCTCACGGACGACGACACCTTCGACATCGAGCGGTTCGAGGCGGCTGTCGAGCTCATCATCACGGCCATGGACATTTCCATCTGTTTCGCCGACTTTCCGACCGAATCCATCGCGGAGAACACGCGCAAGTTCCGCCAGTTGGGGATCGGGTACGCCAACCTCGGCGCGCTTCTGATGGCCCTGGGCCTGGCGTACGACTCGGACGAGGGTCGCGCCCTGGCCGCCGCCATCACCTCTCTGATGACGGGCACCGCCTATCGCCGCAGCGCCGAACTCGCCGGCGTGGTCGGCGTCTACGACGGGTACGACCTCAACGCCGGTCCTCATCAGCAGGTCATGCTCAAGCATCGTCACGCCAACGCCGTCCAGCCGGTCCCGGCCCAGGGACTGGCGGCTGGGGTCAAGCAGGCGGCGGCCGTCCAGTGGGACGAGGTGGTCGCCCTTGGCGCCCACCAGGGCTTCCGCAACTCCCAGGCCTCCGTCCTCGCCCCCACCGGGACCATCGGCTTCATGATGGACTGCGACACCACCGGCGTCGAGCCGGACTTCGCCCTCGTGAAGTTCAAGAAGCTGGTGGACGGCTCCAGCATGCAGATCGTGAACTCCACGGTGACACGGGCCCTGAGGATCCTGGGCTACTCGCCCGACGCGTCCCAGGCCATCGTGGCCCACATCCAGGAGCGCGGCCACGCCGTGGACGCCCCCGGGTTGAAGCCGGAGCACTACCCCGTGTTCGACTGCGCCGTGGGCGTGCGCTCGATCGAGCCGATGGGCCACCTGCGCATGATGGCTGCCGTCCAGCCCTTCATCTCCGGCGCCATCTCCAAGACGGTGAACCTGCCCGAGTCGGCCACCGTCGAGGACATCGCCGAGGTGTACATGCAGGGCTGGAAGCTCGGCTTGAAGGCCGTGGCCATCTACCGGGACAACTGCAAGGTCGGTCAGCCCCTGTCCAGGGCCAAGTCTGAGGAGCCCAAGACCGAGGAGAAAGTCCGTGTCGAGTACCGGGCCCGTCGTCGGCGTCTCCCCAAGTCGCGCTCGGGTCGCACGACGAGCTTCTCCGTCGGGGGCGCCGAGGGCTACATGACCTCGGGCGCCTACGACGACGGCCGCTTGGGCGAAGTCTTCCTCAAGCTCGGCAAGCAAGGTTCGACCCTGTCCGGGGTCATGGACGCCTTCTCCATCGCCGTGTCCATCGGGCTGCAGTACGGCGTGCCCCTGGAGACCTTCGTCCAGAAGTTCACGAACCTGAAGTTCGAGCCGGCTGGCATGACCGACGACTCCGACATCCGCATCGCCCAGTCCATCACGGACTACATCTTCCGGCGTCTGGCTCTGGACTACCTCGACTTCGACATGCGGTCCGAACTGGGCATCTTCACCGCCGCCGAGCGGGCGCGCTATGTGGAGACCGGGTCGTACCTCTCCGAGGAGGAGGAAGCTCAGTTGCCGGAGTCGGACAGATTGCGCAACGACGACGCCGACAACCTGCATATCGACGAGGCCGGTCCCCGGCAGCCCGCGCTGATCGAGGCCCCCCGCACCACGGCGGAGCTGATGGAGTCGTTGGGCCAGTCGGTGGACGCGCCGTTGTGCCTCACCTGCGGGACGAAGATGCGCCCGTCGGGGTCGTGCTACGTGTGCGAAGGCTGCGGCGCGACATCCGGGTGCAGCTGACCCGTCGGGGCGCGACACGCCGACTCGGTTGATGAGACAAGGTGGTGCGAAGGTAGCCGTCGTGACAAGATGAGAGCATGCGCATGGGCGACTTCGAATCCAGGTTCCGAGACGACCACCGCCTCACCCCGATCCAGGAGATCACGAAATTCTTTCGCTTCCTGGTCTTCGAGTTGAGTGCGGGGGTCGTCCAGGTACTGGTGTTCACCCTGCTGAGCGAAGGTTTCCACGTCGGTTACCGCTTCAGCTACCTGCCCGCCTTGATCGCCTCTGTCCTCTGGAGCTTCACCGCCAACAGGAAGTTCACCTTCAAGTCGGTGAGCAACATCCCGGTGGCGATGATGAAAGTGGCTCTGTACTACGTGATCTTCACACCGGCGTCCACGTGGTGGGGAGGCCAGCTCAACGCCACCAGTTGGGGGATCGGCGCCTCGACTCAGAGGTACATCATCCTCATCTCGACGATGGTCGTGAACTTCGTCACCGAGTTCATGGTCTATCGCTTCTGGGTCTACCGCCGCTCGATCAACAGTTCCCGTTCCGGGCTGAAGGAGCAGGTCAGGTACGGCGGGTGACCTCGGCGTGATGGGGACGTGAGTGTCGGTCAACAGGCGGCAACCAGGTTTGACACACCCCCACGAGCCGAGACAATAGGACTCACGACGCCAGCCCGGAGTCGACACCGGCCAGGAGTCGACGCCGGCCAGGAGTCGACGCCTGGCCCATGAGAAGGAGGATCATGCACATTCGTGACACGGCTCGATGGTCAATGGTCGTGCCGACCTCCATGGGTGTCAGGCTCACTCCTGACACGTCCCAACCCGTCCATGTCGCGGATCGGTTCACCATGCAGGTGACCTCCGCCGAGACGAACGTGGCCTCGATCTCGTCCAGCCTAGGACTTCCGACCCTGGTGTTGACGGCCTTCGTCGCCGGGTCGCCGATCTCGGCGCGGATCAAGGCGGACCTGCGAGCGCGCGGGATGTCGTGCCTCGGCCCCGACCTGGAGCAGGGCGGGCCATGGGGCAGGCGGCACCAGATGAACATCGCCGACACCGGGTACGGGTCGCGCGCTCCGAGGGTCTGGAACGACAGGGCCGGTGAGGTCGGACTCGACCTGAGAGCCGAGGACTTCGACCTCGACGAGATCTTCCGTGACCAAGGCGTGGCGATCCTGCACATGTCGGGCCTGGTGGCGGCCCTCAGCCCCTCCACGAGCCAGTTCTGCCTGGATCTGGCGCACGCCGCCAAGGCGAACGGCGCCCTGGTGTCCATGGACATGAACTATCGGGCGTCCTTCTGGAAGGGGCGCGAGACGCAGTTGAGAGACTCCTTCACCCAGATCGCGTCCCTGAGCGACATCCTCGTCGGCAATGAGGAGGACTTCCAGTTGTGCTTGGGCGTCGAGGGGCCCCAAGCCGGTGGGGAGGGGTTGGACGCCCAGATCGAGTCCTTCCAGACCATGATCGCCACGATACGAGCCTCGTACCCCCAGGCCCAGTTCGTGGCCACGACCCTGCGCGAGGTGATCTCGGCCAACCAGCACCTGTGGGGGATGGTCGTGTACGGGGACGGCGAGTTCCATGTCGCGCCCCCGCGTCCCATCGGCGTCCTGGACCGCATCGGCGGCGGGGACGCGGCGGTGGGCGGGATGCTCTACGCCATCCTGCGAGGGTGGACGGCACGCGAAGCCATGGAATTCGGATGGGCGACCGGCGCCCTGGCGGCCGCCTCGACGACGGACCACGTCATCGTGGCCGACGAGGATCAGGTCTGGGCTGTCTGGGAGGGCAACGCCCGTGTGCAGCGGTGAGGCGGGTGTGGAGGGCGGCGTCGGTCGGCGTCGTTCTCTGGGCGGCGATCGTGCTAGCGTGAGATTCGATGACTATCACCGACGACTTTGATTTCGATCATTCCGTGGAACAGGCGTGGAAGAGATTCACCCTGCGATTGGCCGATGTCCTGTCCATGATGGATGAGACCGAACCGCTGACACTGCGTCCCTCGGACGCCCGGACGAGTTGCTACCTCAGTTTCGACCAAGAGGCCAAGGACCACCTGACGGTCCTCGTGCCCCGTCGGCAAGGCGGGAAGTCGTTGACGCCTCAGCAGTGCTCGACCCTGGCCGGTCTCGGGTGGGTACGGGTCGAGGCCGGGTACGCCCTCACCGACGATCAGAACGACTCGGGCGAGGTGGCTCAGGCCGCCGTCGACGTGTTGCGCCAGGTGTTCCACGTCACGCACCCGGTCTTCTTGGACTCCAACGTCCTGGACGACATCCTCCAGGAGCCCCACGTGGCGGAGGGCGGCGGCGCGGTGTACGACGAGGAGAACCTGGCGTACGGCCCCCTGGACGAGGTGCAACTCGCCGCCGCGGTGGCGCAGGAGATGTCCGTCGTGCTCGGCGAGGCGCCCATGCGCGATCAGGACGGGGATTTCGCCGTACGAGCCGGGTCGAGCATGATCTTCGTCCGGCTGCCCTCGGACGGCAAAGAGATCCGCCTGTTCTCGGTTCTCGTCCACGACATCACGGGACGGTCCCGGGCGGCCGAGGTGCTCAACGACATCAACACCCACACGCGCTGGGTGAGGTTCTCTCTCGTCCAGGACAGGATCATCGCCACGATGTCCGTCCTGGCGTCGCCGTTCGTACCCGCGCACCTCAGGCAGGCGATCGTGGAGATGACGAACGTGGCCGACGGGGTCGACGATTTGCTCGCGGCCAGCTTCCAGGGCAAGACAACCTTCCCTGAGGAGGTATAAGGTGTGGTACAGCCGATGACAGGCTGAATCGACACACGGAGAGGAGTTCCCCGATGACGGGAGACAGGCCAAGAATACTCGTTGGAATCGACGGCTCAGAGGACGGGATCCGCGCGGCGCGCTTTGGCATCGGTCGGGCGCAATCCCTGGATGCGGACCTGTGGTTCGTCAACGCGGTCGACGACGGAGTGGTCACGGGCGGCTGGGGCGTCATCTACGACCCCACGGTGCTCAAGGAGGCGGGGGAGGCCGCCGTCAAGCAGGCGAGCGACCTCGCTGTCGCCAAGGGGATACCCGCCGATCGGATCCGGACGGACGTGGCCATCGGCAACCCCCCCAGCGTCTTGGGCGAGTTCAGCAAAGAGGCGGAGATCCTCGTCGTGGGCCGACGCGCCAGCACGGGTCTGGAGAGGATGTTCGTCGGGTCGACCTCCACGTCCTTGGTGTCGGCCGCCCACTGCCCCCTCGTGGTGATCTCCGCCGCGTCCACCCCGGAGGTGACCGGGGCCTTCCGCACCATCACCGTGGCGATGGGCGGCTCTGGCGACACCGCTCTGCGGTGGGCCTGCCAGGAAGCCCGGCGGCGGGAGTCGAGGGTGGACGTCGTCCACGTGGTCCCGTACCCGCCCAGCGGCATCGCCTCCTTCTTGTCGTCCTCGACCACCCAAGAGAAGGATTGGGAGCAGCGGGTGCTGACGGGCTTGGAGAAGACGATCGCCCCGGTGCGCGATCAGTTCTCGGACGTGGAGGTGCGGGTGCGCTCCAAGCGCGGCGTGCTCGCGGACGAGCTCATCCAGGAGTCCTCGCAGGTGGATCTGCTGGTCTTGGGCGTGAAGTCACGCCCGTCCATGATCGTGGGCGGACCCGTGCGCGCGGTCCTCGCCCATTCCTCCTGCCCGGTGGCGCTCATCGGACGCTGAGTCCGACGAGCGCGTCGGCGTCCACCGGCTCAGGCCGCCAAGGACACCGAATGCAGCTTGGCCAGGGCGTTGCGTTCGATCTGGCGCACACGCTCCGCGGAGATGCCCCAGTGCTCGCCGATCTCGGCCAGCCTGTTGGGACGCCCGTCCATCAGGCCGTACCGACGGCGCACGATGTCGGCTGAGCGGTCGTCGAGCTCCTTGAGCATGTCGTTCAGGGCCTGCGAGTCATAGGTCGGGTCGAGGGCGTCCATGGGCCCCGACTTGTCGTTCAGCGCGATCAGGTCGCCCAAGGTGACGGCCTCGCCCTCCACCAGGGGGGCGTCCAGGGACGCGTACGAGCGGGAGTAGTTGGTCAACTCGATGACGTCGGCTTCGTTGACGCCCAGTTCCGCGGCGATCTGCTTGGGCGCCGGCTCGTGCCCCAGGTCCGCGGTCAGTCGCCGCGTCGTCGAGACGATCCGGGAGATCTGCTCCGCCACATGGATGGGGATCTTCACGATGTGGCCCTGGGAGGCGATCCCGCGGAAGATCGTCTGGCGGATCCACCAGGTGGCGTACGTGGAGAATTTGAATCCCTTTGTATAGTCGAACTTCTCCACGGCTCTGATCAGGCCGACGTTCCCCTCCTGGATGATGTCCAGGAAGGACAGCGTCTCCCGGGAATATTTCCGGGCGATGGAGACCACCAGACGCAAGTTGGCGCCGATGAACTTCTGCTTGGCCAACTCGCCTGTGAGGACGAGTTCGCGCAGCTCGTCGTCCGTCGCGTCCTCGGGTCGAGGCTCGTCGGGGTGCGTGAGGAGATAGTCGGCGTACAAGCCGGTCTCCATGGCGGCAGCCAGCTCGACTTCCTCGTCAGCACCGAGGAGTTGATGGTAGGAGATACTATCGAGGTACAGTCCGACGGCGTCCTTCTGGCTCATCCCGGTGGTGCGGGATGGTCCGGCCTGGGGGATCATGCGGGTCCTTTCATCCAAGTTCGACATAACTGATAACGCCATCGGATGGGATTTCATTCCTGGAATTTACGGAATTCCTGGTGGTGTCTGGAATGAGGGCACACGCGCTCACACGCGTGTGAGACGATCCTCCGAAGCGTCACATGCATGTCTAAGACTTGCATGCCAAGGTACCCTCATGCATAATTGAGTGCGGACTTGACACGAGCGGGTTTTTTTTTACCCTCGTTCAAGTTGGCTGCGGATTCAAGCGAAGGATGATTGATGATAGCAAGTAAGGGTGCGTCGGCCAGTGTCAAGCCAGATCGGCCGAAGAAGTCGGGTACTCCCTCTCAGAAGAGATCAGCAGCGAACCCCGCCGGCTCCACCTCGCGGAAGGCTAGCAAGACCTCCGATCGCGATGGGATCGACATCGAGGCGACGACAGTCGACTCGGACTTCGAACAGGACGCCACTGACGAGATGGCGGAGGGTTTCAGCGAACCTTCCGTGGAGGACGCGATCCTCGCAGCCGTGGACGGCGCCGCTGAGTTCGATCTGAGCGAGGACGGCGATTCCGTCGAACTGCGTTTCGGCGCCAAGAAGCGCAGCCTGGACGATGTGGACGACACCGAGTTCCAACCCAAGAAAGAAGCCCAGCTTGAGGCGGAGCTGACCGAAGACGAGGGATTCTCCTTGTCGGACGCCGATGAGACGGACGAGCCCGAGCAGCAGGTCATGGCGGCTGGCGCGACGGCCGATCCGGTGAAGGACTACCTGAAGCAGATCGGCAAAGTGGCGCTGTTGAACGCCGAGCAAGAAGTCTCCCTGGCGAAGAGGATCGAGGCGGGGCTGTTCTCCGAGGAGAAACTGAACGATCCCGCCATCACCATCACCGACGCCGATCGTGAAGATCTCGAGTGGATCGCCGAAGACGGCCGACGTGCCAAGAACCACCTCCTGGAGGCCAACCTGCGTCTGGTCGTCTCCTTGGCCAAGCGCTACACCGGGCGCGGCATGCTCTTCCTCGATCTGATCCAAGAGGGCAACCTCGGCCTGATCAGGGCGGTGGAGAAGTTCGACTACACCAAGGGGTACAAGTTCTCCACCTATGCGACATGGTGGATCAAGCAGGCGATCACGAGGGCCATGGCCGACCAGGCCCGTACGATCCGCATCCCGGTCCACATGGTCGAGGTCATCAACAAGCTGGCCCGCGTCCAGCGCCAGATGCTCCAAGACCTCGGACGCGAGCCGAGCCCCGAAGAACTGGCCCACGAACTGGACATGACGCCCGAGAAGGTGGTCGAGGTCCAGAAGTACGGTCGCGAACCGATCTCCTTGCACACCCCTCTGGGCGAGGACGGCGACTCCGAGTTCGGCGACCTCATCGAGGACTCCGAGGCCGTGGTGCCCGCCGACGCGGTGAACTTCTCCCTGCTGCAGGAGCAACTGCACGATGTGCTCGACACCTTGTCGGAGCGTGAGGCCGGGGTCGTCTCCATGCGATTCGGACTCACCGACGGACAGCCCAAGACTCTCGACGAGATCGGGCGGGTCTACGGCGTCACGCGCGAGCGCATCCGTCAGATCGAGTCCAAGACGATGTCCAAGCTGAGGCATCCGTCGCGCTCGCAGGTGCTGCGCGACTATCTGGACTAGCCGCCGATGCCCCAGGACCACTCGCTGCTGAACGAATGGGCCAGCGCCCACACCGCATTGCTGGTGGAGGGGCAGTCACGGTTGAGCCGCCTCGTCGGCTCGGACGTCCCCGACTGGGAACTCAGTCTGGCCACGGGGTTCATGACCCTCAACCATGTCCGCGTGCAGTTCGCCCTGCTGGGCCACGTCGACGAGGAGACCAACACCTGGGTGTGGTCCTGGGCCGACCCCCATGTGGACCACACCGCCATCGCCGTGAGGAGGGCAGAGCCTCTGCGGGAGTTCGGGGCCGAGGCCGGGCTGTGGGAGTTCACCGAGCCCTCGTTCCCGATGGACGGTGTGTTGAACCTGGGGATGACCCCCGGGGCGACCCTCGCGGTGGTGGCGAGCCCCCAGATCATGGGCGGCGCCATCTTCTCCGGGTGGCGTCCCGGTCGACGCCTGTACGCGGTCATCACCGATCCCCGCTTGACCATGGAGGCGCCCACGGCGTTCACCGTGCCCAGAATCATCTCCTCGGCCCTGTCCTACGGGTTGGGCGACCACAAGGACATCGTGACCGTCTACGCCAGCGCCCATCAGATCGCCATGGAGGAGTCGCGCGACGAGATCACGTTGGTCTTCGAGGACGAGGCGCGCCTGAGCGTCATGTTCGACGATCGGGGCCGGATCCGCCACATGCACGGGACCGTCCCCTCGGCCCACGGCGACCAGGCCGCTCCTGCTCCCCACACCGACGTGCCTGCCCTCGAAGGGGCGTGAACCATGGACTCGCCCGACACGCTTGAGTCCTTGTTTGACGCCCCGCCGGTTGAGTCGGTCACTAAGCTTGCCCGCGTGGAAGAATCATCTCGTGGGCGTCGGCGCACGCCACCGGCCTCGGGCGAATACGGCGCCCGGCACCTGCTCGTCCTCGAAGGACTGGAAGCGGTGCGCAAGCGCCCTGCCATGTACATCGGCTCCACGGACACCAAGGGGCTGATGCACTGCCTGTGGGAGATCATCGACAACGCCGTGGACGAGGCCCTGTCCGGGTTCGGCTCCGCGATCGAGGTCTTCCTCGACCCTGACGGGTCGGTGTGCGTCCATGACCACGCCCGCGGCATTCCCGTGGACGTCGAGCCCAAGACGGGCCTGAGCGGCGTCGAGGTGGTCTTCACCAAGCTCCATGCCGGCGGCAAGTTCGGCTCGGGGACGTACAACGCCTCGGGCGGCCTGCACGGCGTGGGGTCCTCGGTGGTCAACGCCCTGTCGTCCCGCTTGGACGTCGAGGTCGACCGCGACGGCGCGACCTGGACCATGTCCTTTCGTCGAGGAGTCCCCGGAGTCTTCGACGGCCCCGGCCCCGACGCCCCGTTCACCCCTCGCGGAGGGCTGACCAAGCTCGCCACGCGCGTGGCCAAGTCCGTCACAGGTACACGGGTGCGGTACTGGCCCGACGGGCAGATCTTCCTCCCGGACGCCCAGATCTCCATGACTCGGCTCAAAGACCGCGCGCGTCAAACGTCCTTCCTGGTCCCCGGCCTGAAGCTGACGGTGACCGATCGGCGCGACGGGGTCGAGGACCAAGAAGTCTTCCATCACGAGGGCGGGATCTCCCAGTTCTGCGAGTTCCTGGCCACCGACGCGGACGTGAGCGAGATCTGGCGGCTCAGCGGGCACGAGACCTTCGTCGAGACCGTCCCGATGCTGGACGAAAATGAGCACATGACGCCCTCGGACGTGGAGCGCGACCTGGGCATCGACATCGCCTTGCGGTGGGGGACCGGGTACGACTCGACGATCGCCTCCTTCGTGAACATCATCTCCACGCCCAAGGGCGGCACCCACGTCCAAGGGTTCGAGCGCGGCTTGACCAGGGCTTTCACGAAAGTCCTCGACGGGACGCGACTGACCAAGGCCTCCGACGAGATCTCGAAAGAGGACATCATGGAGGGCATGACCGCGGTGGTGACCGTGCGACTGGCCGAGCCCCAGTTCGAGGGCCAGACCAAGGAGGTCCTCGGAACTCCGGCGGTGCTCAAACTCGTGGCCAAAGTCGTCGAGCGGGAGGTCACCGAGTACCTCACGTCCACGAAGACGGCCGTCAAAGCACAGGCGCGCGCAGTGATGGAGAAGGTGGTCCAGGCCTCACGTACCCGCGTGCAGGCCCGCGTCCACCGTGAGGCTGTCAGGGCGAAGAACGCGCTGGCCTCCTCCAGCCTGCCGCCCAAGCTGTCGGACTGCCGCTCCTCCGACCCAGAGAAGACGGAATTGTTCATCGTCGAGGGCGACTCGGCCCTGGGCACGGCCAAACTGGCTCGCAACTCCGAGTTCCAAGCGCTGATGCCGATCCGAGGCAAGATCCTCAACGTCCAGAAAGCCTCTGTCACCGACATGCTGAAGAACGCCGAGTGCGCATCCATCATCCAGGTGATCGGCGCGGGGTCGGGCAGGACCTTCGACGTGGACCAGGCCCGGTACGGGAAGGTCATCTTCATGGCCGACGCCGATTCCGACGGCGCCCACATCCGATGCCTGCTGGCCACCTTGTTCTTCACCTACATGCGCGGCCTCGTCGAGGCGGGTCGGGTCTACACGGCCGTGCCGCCCCTGCACCGCTTCGAGATCGTCAATCCGAAGAAGGACCAGGACAAGTACATCTACACCTATTCCGATCCGGAGTACCAACGCAAGATGGCCGAGCTGACCAAGAAGGGGATCAAGTTCAAAGAGCCCCAACGGTACAAGGGCCTCGGCGAGATGGACGCCGATCAGTTGGCGGAGACCACCATGAGCCCCCAGCACCGCACGTTGCGCAGGCTGCGCATCGTGGACGTCGCCGCCGCGGCCTCCTCCTTCGAGGTGTGGATGGGCAACGACGTGGGGCCCCGGCGCGAACTGATCATCGAGGGCGCGTACTCCTTGGACTCCGAGCGCATCGACATCTAGGCCGCGCCCTGGGGGGTCGTACACGCGCCGGACTGATCGTGTCGGTGCGCGTGGCTACAATGACTGTCAGGAAGGGAGAAGGCATGGGTGTCGAGTTCGAGCAGGCGTGTCGTTTCGGCGTGGCCACCGCCGCGTACCAGATCGAGGGGGCTGTGGAGGAGGGCGGTCGAGGACCGTCCATCTGGGACACCTTCTCACACACCGCGGGGAAGACCGACCGCGGCGAGACCGGGGATCTCGCCTGCGACCACTACCACCGCATGGAGGAGGATCTCGACCACATGGCCCGCCTGGGCGTCGACTCCTACCGGTTCTCCATCGCGTGGTCGAGGATCCAAGCCAAGGGCACGGGGTCGCCCAACCGGGCGGGGCTCGATTTCTACTCCCGGCTGGTCGACGGCCTCCTGGAACGCGGCATCACGGCGATGGCGACCTTGTACCACTGGGACCTCCCACAGGCGTTGGAGGACAAAGGCGGGTGGAGGGACCGAGACACCGCCTACCGCTTCGCCGACTACGCCGAGATCATGGTCGGCGCGCTGGGGGACCGGGTGGCCGACTGGGTGACCCTCAACGAGCCGTGGTGCTCGGCCATGCTCGGCTACGCTTCTGGGGTCCATGCTCCGGGGGTGCGGTCAAAGCGGGGCGCCGTCACCGCCGCCCACCACCTCAACCTCGCGCACGGCATGGGCGTCCAGGCGTTGAGGGCCGAGACGTCGGCCCGTGTGGGCGTCGCGCTGAACCTGCACCAGTTCTATCCGGCGTCCGACTCGGAAGCCGACATGGAGGCGCTGGCCATCGCCCAGGCGACGGCGAACCTGCTGTACATCGAGCCCATGATGGAGGGGCGGTACGCGGACGCCACCACCCAGGCGCTGTCGTCCCTGTCGTGGGACTGGGTGCGCGACGGCGATCTGGACCTCATCCACCAGCCGATCGACTTCCTGGGGCTGAACTACTACGCGCCCTCCACCGTCCGGGCCGGCGCCACGCCCCAACCCGAGCCCACGCCGTGGGTGGGCGCCGAGATGGTGACGTGGATCCCCCCTCGCGGCCCTCTCACGCAGATGGGCTGGGGGATCGACCCCGACTCCATGACCGATCTGCTCGTCGACGTCCATCGTCGCTATCCGGGCCTCGACCTGGTGGTGACGGAGAACGGGGCGGCCATGCCCGACCGGGTCGGCGAGGACGGCGTCGTCCATGACCAGGATCGCATCGACTACCTGGACTCGCACCTGCGGGCCATCCACGCGGCCATGGACCAGGGCGTGCCCGTGCGGGGCTATTACGTGTGGTCATTGATGGACAATTTCGAGTGGGCGTACGGGCTGGAGAAGAGGTTCGGGCTCATCCGGGTCGACTACGACACCTGTGACCGCACGTGGAAAGACTCGGCGCGATGGTATCAGCAGTTCCTGGCCACACGGACCCTGCCATGACCGAGGACCTCTTCGGCAACCTGATCGTCACCCCCCGGTCCCTGGGGTCCCTCGGGGACGTGCCGGACCACGCCCCCCTGGCCGTCCGACTTCGCCCCACGACCCTGGACGACATCGTCGGGCAGCGCCATCTGCTCGGCCCCGGCTCGCCCCTGCGACGCCTGGCGCAGGGCCAGCCCATGTCGGTCTTCTTGTGGGGACCTCCCGGCGTGGGCAAGACGACCATCGCCGCCATCGTGTCCCACTCCACGGGCGCCAGATTCGTGGAGTTGAGCGCCGTCACCGCCGGGGTCAAAGAGGTCCGTGCCGAGATCGACCGCGCCCGTGCCGAACTGGCGCGAGGGGTGAAGACGGTCCTGTTCATCGACGAGGTCCATCGATTCTCCAAGACGCAGCAGGACGTGCTTCTGCCAGCTGTGGAGAACCGGATCGTCACCCTGATCGCCGCGACGACGGAGAACCCGTCCTTCTCGGTGATCGCGCCCCTGTTGTCGCGGTCCCTGCTGCTCACCCTCAACCCCCTGTCCGACGAGGACATGTCCCACCTCGTGGACCGCGCCCTGACGGACGACAGGGGAGTGCGCACCCCTGACGGCGGACTGTTCGCCATCGAGGAGGACGCCCGGGCCGCCCTGATCCAGTTGGGCGGCGGAGACGCCCGCCGCGTCCTGACCTACATCGAGGAGGCTGCTGCCACCACGGCCGCCGTGGGCTCGGCCGTCATCACCACCGACACGCTCTCCCAGGCGGTGGACAAGGCCGCGGTGCGGTACGACGCCGACGGGGACCAGCACTACGACGTGATCAGCGCCTTCATCAAATCCCTGCGCGGCTCCGACGTCCAGGCGGGGCTGCATTACCTGGCGCGCATGATCGCGGCGGGGGAGGATCCCCGCTTCATCGCCCGACGTCTGATGATCCTCGCCAGCGAGGACATCGGCATGGCCTCGCCGGGGACCTTGCAGATCTGCGTGGCGGCCGCCCAGGCTGTGCAGATGGTGGGCATGCCCGAGGGGCGCATCATCTTGGCCCAAGCGGTGGTCGCCTGCGCCACGGCCCCGAAGTCCAACGCGGTGATCGTCGGCGTGGACGCCGCCCTGAGCGACGTCCACCAGGGCAAGGGCGGGCCCGTCCCGAAGCACCTGAGGGACGCCCATTACTCCACCGCCTCCACCTACGGGCACGGGGTGGGGTACCAGTACGCCCATGACGCCCCCCATGGCATCGCCGCCCAGCAGTACCTGCCCGACGATCTCGTCGACGCCCGCTACTACACGCCCACCGACCATGGACACGAGGCGCAGGTGAAAGAGCGGCTGGCCGCCATCGAGGCGTGCCTGGGGCGCCCCGGGCCTGGTTCGTGAGCCGTGGGTCGGGGATCGGCACAGCGGGGCCGGCGTCGTTGTGTATGCTGGGGGCTGCTTGTCAACGAAAAAGGAAGGGTGTGTGATGAGACGATTCATCTGGTTCGCGCTGGGAGTGATGGTCGGGTCCGTCGCCGTCTGGCACGGCAAAGCATGGTTCACTGCTGGCAAGCCGGAGCCCGTGGCGGGCGCCCTCGGACGCTTCGCCGGCGCCTGGTCGTCCAAGCTGGGGGCGTTCATACGGGAGTATGTCCGGGCGTGGCGCGCGGCCCAGGCGGACCAACGTTTCTGAACCGACTAGAATTGTGAGAATCTGGGTCCAGCATCTGGGCCCAGACCCGGCCACCGGTGGGCGTCCACGCCCACTGCCCACCTATTGATCTGACGAGGCACTTTCATGGAAACAGCTGACATCCGCCGCCGCTTTCTCGACTTCTTCGCGCGCCACGACCACGCGATCGTGCCTTCGGCCTCCTTGTTGTACAACGATCCGACGCTGTTGTTCGTCAACGCGGGGATGGTGCCGTTCAAGGCCTATTTCACCGGGGTCGAGCCCTCGCCGTACCGGCGGGCGGCCAGCGTGCAGAAATGCGTGCGCACCCTGGACATCGACGAGGTGGGCAAGACGACCCGCCACGGCACGTTCTTCCAGATGAACGGCAACTTCTCCTTCGGCGACTACTTCAAGAAGGACGCCATCGAGTACGCCTGGGAACTGGTCACCGGGTCCCAGGCCGACGGCAACTACGGGTTCGCCCCCGACAAGGTCTGGGTGACGATCCTCGGCCCCGGCGTCCACCCCGACTATCCGGACGGCGACATCGAGGCGCGGGACCTCTGGATGAAGGTCGGCGTGCCCGCGTCCCACATCCAGCCCAGGGGCCTGAAAGACAATTACTGGCACATGGGGGTCCCGGGCCCCGGCGGCCCCTGCTCCGAGATCTACATCGACCGGGGGGCCGCGTACGGTCCCGACGGCGGGCCGGAAGCGGACGAGGACCGCTTCTTGGAGATCTGGAACCTGGTCTTCCAGACCGAGGACCTGTCGGTGGTGCGTCGCAAGGACGATTTCGATGTGCGCGCCAAGCTGCCAAGCAAGAACATCGACACCGGCATGGGTCTGGAACGGACGGCGTTCCTCCTCCAGGGCGTGGACAACATGTACGAGATCGACCAAGTCTTCCCGGTGATCACCCGCGCCTGCGAGATCTCGGGGAAGGCTTACGGCGCCGACCGAGACGACGACGTGAGGCTGCGTGTGGTCGCCGACCACGTCCGATCCTCGCTGATGCTCATGACCGACGGCGTGACGCCCGGCAACGAGGCGCGCGGCTACGTGCTTCGACGCCTCCTGCGTCGCTCGATCCGCTCCATGCGCCTGCTGGGGGTGACCGAGCCCGTCCTGGTGGACCTGATGGCGACCAGTCGCGACCAGATGATCTCGTCGTACCCGGAGATCGCCGACCACTGGGTGCGGGTCCAGGCGGTGGCCACGGCCGAGGAGGAGAGCTTCACCCGTACCCTGACCTCGGGGACGCAGTTGTTCGACATGGCGGTCTCGCAGGTCAAGGAGTCTCACGGGACGACCCTGCCCGGCGACCAGGCCTTCCGTCTGCACGACACGTACGGTTTCCCGATCGATCTGACCATGGAGATGGCCGAGGAGGCCGGGATCAGCGTGGACACGGACGTGTTCACGTCCCTCATGGCCGAGCAGAAGGCCCGTGCCAAGGCCGACGCCAAGGCGAAGAAGGGCGCCATCCAGTCCACCGCCGCCTACGCGGACATCCGCAGGCTGGGCGAGTCCCACTTCCTCGGTTACACCGATCTGACAGTGCCCTCTCGTGTGGTCGGCCTTCTCAAAGCCGGTCTGGCGGTGCCGAGCGCCGGGGTCGGCGACGAGGTGGAGGTCGTGTTGGAACAGACTCCGTTCTACGCCGAGGCCGGTGGCCAGGACGCGGACGCGGGCGTGATCACAGCGGCGGGGCTGAGCATCGACGTGGTCGATGTGCAAAGCCCTGTGCCCGGTCTGATCGTGCATCGCGGCGTCGTCACCGACGGCACGGTCGAGCTCGGGGCGCCGGTGGAGGCCCAGGTCGACGCGGCCCAGCGTTTCGGGTCCAGCCAGGCGCACACCGCCACCCACATCGTCAACGCCGCCTTGAGGCAGATCCTCGGGCCGCAGACCCATCAGGCGGGGTCCTACAACAAGCCCGGGTACCTGCGGTTCGACTTCAACAGTCTGTCGGGGATGTCCGAGCAGATGAAGCAGGAACTCGAAGGGGTGGCCAACGAGGCCATCCGGGCCGATTGGCAGGTGACCCACTCCGAGATGGCCCTGGACCAGGCGAAGGCGCTGGGCGCCCAGGCGATGTTCGGCGAGAAGTACGGCGACCGGGTGCGCGTCGTGGAGTTCGCGTCAGGGTGGTCTCGCGAGTTGTGCGGTGGGACCCACGTCCAGTCCACCTCCCAGATCGGGCTGCTGAGCCTCATGAGCGAAGGGTCGGTCGGGTCGGGGGTGCGCCGCGTGGAGGCCCTGGTGTCCACGGACGCCTTCGCCCGCTTCGCCGCCGAGCGTGCCATCGTGTCGGCTCTGGCGGGCTCGTTGAAGGTGCAGCCCGGACAGCTCGAAGAGCGGGTGGCCAAGCTGATGGCTCAGCTCAAACACGCCGAGAAGACGATCGCCGATCTCCAGGCCGCCCAGGTGTCGGCCCAGGCGGCGTCCCTCGCCTCCCGCGCGGTCGAGCATGGGCACGTCCAGTTCGTCGGCGCCATCGACCCGGCCCCCGGGGCGGACATCCGTGCGTTGGCGATCCAGGTCCGTGACAGGCTCCAGCACGTGCCGGCGGTGGTGTGCCTGATCACCACGACGGGCAAGGTCTCCGCCGTGGTGGCGACCACCCCTGCGGCTCGGGACCTCGGTTTCACAGCGGGCGCCCTCGTGGGCGCGGCCGCGGTGGCCCTGGGCGGGCGTGGCGGCGGATCCGACGATCTCGCCCAAGGCGGCGGGACGAACCCGGACGCGGCCCAAACCGCCCTCGACACAGTGGCGAACAGCCTTGGCTGAGAACCAGGGAGTCATCCTCGCGATCGATCTGGGATCGGTGCGAGTCGGTGTGGCCGCCTGCGACGCCGGGCGGGTGCTGGCGTACCCCCTGGACACCCTGCCGGGCGGCGAGGACGTGGCGCGGCGCGTGGCGGATCTCGTGGCCGACACGGGCGCTGTGGCCCTGGTCGTGGGATATCCCCTCGCCCTGGACGGAAGCGCCGGGATCGCCGCGACGAAGATCGAGGCCCAGGCCCGCGAGGTGGCGGCCCTCGTCGACGTGCCTGTGTGGCTGGTGGACGAGCGGATGTCGACGGCTCAGGCCCATCGACGGTTGCGGGCGAGCGGACGCACAGCCAAGACCGCCCGATCGGTGATTGACGCCCAATCCGCGGTCGGTATCCTAGAATCGGTTCTGCGTGCTTCGGAAACGGGGCATGCCTTGGGGCGCAAGCTGGAAATGGAGGAGGCCAATGGCTGACCGAGACAACGTCAGTTGGATCTCATCGGAGACGTCTCGACGGGCGAAGTCCGCCGTTGCGGTGGCGCTGAGTTTCGTCGTCCTGCTGGCCGGCTTGGGTCTGGCGTCCTGGAAGGGGTACTCCTTCTACATGGACCTGCGCCAACAGGACGACTACATCGGCGCGGGGGAGGACCCGATCCAGGTGGTCATCCGCGACGGCGACGGGTGGGCGCGGGTCGCCGACTCCTTGATGGCGTTGGACGTGATCAAGGATCCGTCCCTGTTCGAGACCGAGGCGCTGAAGTTCTCCGACGGCCCCCAGCAGGCGGGCACCTGGAACCTGTTGACCCATCTTCCGGCGGCCACGGCGGCCTCCATGCTCAACGATCCCAAGAACTTGGTCGTCATCCACTTCACCGTTCCCGAGGGCACACGGCTGCTGGACCTGAACGCGATGATGATCGACCAGTTGAACGACACCCAGGACCAGATCGACCAGGCGATGGCCGCCGTCCAGGCGGATCCGAGCGTCATCGGGCTCAACCCGGCGGCGGGGAACAACCCGGAAGGGTTCCTCTTCCCGGACACCTACTTCCTCTACCCCCCTATCAACACCGATCCGATCAGCGTCTACGCGATGATGGCCAAGAAGTTCACGTCCGTTGTTGGCGGGCTCGACGTGGACGCCAAGGCCGCGGAGCTCGGCTTGACGATCCAACAGATCGTGGTGGTCGCCAGCATCATCGAAGCCGAGGTGAACAACCCCGAGGACGGGCCGAAGGTCGCCCGTGCGATCTACAACCGCATCGCCGACGGGATCCCCCTGGGCGTCGAGTCGGTCTTCCGGTACGGACGCCTGATGGCCGACGGGACCCCGTACAACGACCCGATCACGGCGTCCTCCCAGCAGGACGGAAGTCTGCCGTACAACTACTATGTCAACACAGGCCTGCCCTCCACCCCGATCAACAGCCCCGGGCAGGACTCCCTGTCCGCGGCCCTCAACCCCGCCGAGGGGGATTGGATCTACTGGGTGACCGTCAACCTGGACACCGGCCAGACCGAGTTCGCCTCGGACGAGGCGGGCTTCCTGGCCCTGGAGGCTCAGTTCAACCAGTGGTGCGCCGACAACGGCGAGCCTGCGGGCTGTTCGTGACCGGACGCCGTTGCGGGGTCATCGGGTCCCCGATCGCGCACTCCCTGTCGCCTGCGTTGCACCAGGCCGCGTACGACGCGCTCGGACTGGACTGGGAGTACGGGAGAACGGACGTCCGCTCCGACGAGGTGGGAAGCTTCGTCGCCGGGTTGTCCCCGGTCTGGCGCGGACTGTCGGTGACGATGCCCTGCAAGGCCGCCATCGTGAGCCTCGGGGTTCCTGATCCTGTGGTGGCCGCCCTGGGCGTGGGCAACACCCTCATCTTCGACGGCGACCCCGGCGATCCCACGACCACGCATGTGCATTCGACGGATGTGACGGGGATCCAGATGGTGCTGTCCCAGGCGCGGATGAGCCCTCACGCGTGTGTCCAGGTGTACGGAAATGGGGCGACGGCCCGCTCCTGCGTGTACGCCCTGTCGCTGATGGGCGTGGGCGGTGTCCATGTGCGGGCCCGCGACGCGGAGAAGACGGCGGCCCTGGCGTTGGACGGGCGCCGATGGGGGATCGAGGTCGTCGACGGCGACTGTCGGCCGGACGTGGTGGTGTCCACCCTTCCGCCCCAGGTGTCGGCGCAGTGGGGCCCCGCCTCGGCGGGCTTGGTCGTCGATGTGGTGTACGACCCCTGGCCGACTCCACTGATCCACCAGGCGATCCATCAGGGCGCCCAGGTGGTGACGGGTCTCGATCTGCTGGCCGCGCAGGCTGTGGGGCAGGTCGAGCTCATGACCGGGCGACGCGTCGATCTCGCCGTCTTACGGACTGCCGCCGATCGAGCCATCGCCGAGCAGGCTGCGTAGACTGGACCGCGTGTTGAGATATATGACCGCAGGGGAATCCCACGGCCCCGGACTGACGGCGGTGCTGGAAGGGATTCCGGCGCATGTGAAAGTGTCCACCTCGGATCTGGACCGTGCTTTGGCACGCCGCCGCCTCGGCGCCGGACGTGGGGCCCGCATGGGCTTCGAACAGGACAAGGTGCGCATCACCGGGGGAGTCGTCCAGGGCGAGACCATCGGGTCGCCGGTGTGCGTGGAGATCGCCAACTCCGAATGGCCCAAATGGACCCAGGTCATGTCATCCGACCCGGTCGATCCGAGCCTCCTGGCCGGATCGGCGCGCAACGAGCCTTTGACCAGGCCCCGACCCGGGCACGCCGATCTGGCGGGGATGCAGAAGTATGGCTTCGACCGGGCGCGACCGATCCTGGAACGGGCGTCGGCTCGTGAGACGGCCGCCCGTGTGGCTCTGGGCGAGGTGGCGCGTCAGTTCTTGAGACAAGGCTTGGGGATCGAGGTGGTCAGCCATGTGACCGCCATCGGGACTGTGCGTTCCGACAGCGACCGGGTGCCCACTCCCGCCGACATGGAGCGGATCGACGCCGACCCGGTCCGATGCTTCGACCACGACGCGAGCGCCGCCATGCAGAAACTGATTGCACAAACAGTGGCAGATGGCGATACGCTGGGGGGCGTGGTGGAGATCCTCGTCTGGGGGTGCCCCCCCGGACTGGGCACCCATGTCAGCTCCGACCGGCGTCTGGACGCCCGGCTGGCCAGCGCCCTGATGGGCGTCCAGGCCATCAAGGGCGTGGAGATCGGCGACGGTTTCGCGTTGGCGGAGAGACTGGGCTCGCAGGCCCATGACATGATGCGCATGGACGACGGGCGCATCCATCGCCTCACCGACCATGCGGGGGGGATCGAGGGCGGCATGTCCAACGGCGAGGTGATCAGGCTTCGAGCGGCCATGAAACCCATCGCGACGGTGCCCCACGCCTTGGCCACAGTGAACGTCGCGACGAGACAGGACGACACCGCCCACCATCAACGCTCGGACGTGTGCGCCGTCCCGGCGGCCGCCGTGGTCGCCGAGGCCATGGTGGCTCTCGTCCTGGCGGAGGCGTGCGTGGAGAAATTCTCGGGCGACTGTCTCGACGACGTCCGCGCCACCGTGGACGTCTACCGGCGTCGCCTGCGCGACACGGGTCTGGAGGGAGTCTGGTGAGCATCGTCTTCGTCGGCCTTCCGGCCAGTGGCAAGACCACCATCGGCGCGGCCGTCGCGGCGCGCCTGGGCGTGACGTGGCTCGACACCGACACGATGGTCGAGGACTACACCGGCCAGGCCATCACCGAGATCTTCGCTGACGACGGGGAAGCCCGCTTCCGTGAGCTCGAGGAACGTGCGGCCGCCGAGGCGCTGCGCATGGCCGAGGTGGTGTGCCTGGGCGGGGGAGCGGTGATGACGCCGTCGATCCGGGCCATGCTGGGCGACCATCGTGTGGTGTGGTTGGACGTGTCGGTGACGACCCTGACCCGTCGGGCGGGGATGAACCGCCTGCGCCCGCTCCTGTTGACCGATGTCCGTGCCCAGATGACGCAGTTGGCGAGCGAGCGACTGCCCGTCCTGGCCGAGGTGGCCACCTGGCGGGTGGACGCCGAGCGCGGCGTGGACGATGTGGTCGACGAGATTTTGTCCTTGGTCTGCCCGGCCCAGACCATCCGGGTCGCGGGCGAACAGCCCTACGACGTCCTGATCGGGTGGGGGGTCTCCTCGCAGATCGCCGACCACCTCGGCCAGGCGGCCATGACCGCGATCATCTACCCCGAGGTCCTGGCCGAGCGGGCCCGCCATCTGGCGCAGCGCGTTCCCGGTCCGATACTGCTGCGGGTCCCCGACGCGGAGCACGCCAAGACGGCGGAGATCCTCGACCAGTGCTGGAACGAGGTGGCGCGAGCCGGTCTCACGCGGTCGGACGCGGTCGTCTCCGTGGGTGGCGGGGCCACCACCGACCTCGCAGGCTTCGTCGCGGCGACCTACTTGCGGGGGATCCGCCACGTGTGCGTCCCCACCACCGTGCTGGGAATGGCTGACGCGGCCGTCGGGGGCAAGACGGGGATCAACCTGCCCGTCGGCAAGAACCTCGTCGGCGCCTTTCATGAGCCCGCCGCCGTGTTGTGCGACCTCGACCTGCTGGCCGGGCTGCCGACGGTCCAGGTGCGATCGGGCCTGGCCGAGGTGCTGAAGTGCGGTTTCATCGCCGATCCGGTCATCCTCGAGTCAGTGGGACGCGACCCGAGGGACGCGTGCGACACGCAATCCGACGCCTTCGTCGACCAGCTCGCTCGTGCCATCAGCGTCAAGGCGCGGGTCGTGTCCACAGATTTCAAGGAGACGGGAGTCGGCGGTGTCGGTCGCGAGGCGTTGAATTACGGCCACACCCTCGGGCATGCCATCGAGAAACTGGAAGGCTTCACCTGGCCCCACGGGAACGCCGTGGCCGTGGGCATGGTCTTCGCGGCCGAGGTCGCCCACCGGCTGGGCATGATCGACGCCGACACCCTGGCGCTCCACCGGACCGTCCTGGAGTCGGTCGGTCTTCCCATCGTCTACTCGGGCGCCGGCTGGGCCGAGGTCCGCTCCACCATGAGCCTGGACAAGAAGTCGCGAGGATCCCATCTGCGGTTGGTCCTTCTGCAGGGCATCGGCCATCCCGTGGTGGTCGCGGACGTGGACGACACCGTCCTCCACCAGGCTTTCGAGGCGATCGGAGGGGTGTGAGTCGTGTATATACCGGACCATTTCCGCATGCCGGACAGTGATGTGCGGGAATTCCTCGCGCGTGTGGGCACGGGGACCCTCGTCACCGTCGACCCCGTCTCGTCGCGTCCGCTCGCCACCTTCCTGCCGTGGGTCTGGACCGAGGGGGGACGCCTGATCACCCACATCGGGCTGGTCAACCCCCAATCTGGTCATGGCAGGCCGGCCACACCCCTCGACGGGTCCGACCCAGGCGCTGCCGCGTACCCGGGCACGGCCCTGCTCATCGTGATGGGTGAGGACGCCTTCGTGTCCTCTCGATGGCTGACGCAGCCGGGCGGCGCCACCTGGGATTACGAGACGGTCCACGTGTACGGGGACCTGGTCCACCACACCGACACCGCCTGGATACAGAATTGTTTCGACACCATGATGCGCCACTACGACTCCAGCAGCATCAAGGGCTACGACCCCGAGTGGCTGGAGAAGCAGAGCCGTGCGGTGGTCGGGCTCGAGTTGATCGTGACGGACGTGTGGGCGAAATCCAAGCTGTCCCAGAACCGCTCCGAACAGGAGGTCCGCGCGATCGCCCAACACCTGCAGACCTCCTGCCCCCATCTCGCCGAGCGGGTGCGACAGGTCAGCCTGCCCCATGTCGAGGCCCGTGACGCGAGGGTCCGCGCGGCCACGGCGTACACCTACGTCAGGAAGACCACCACACGCCCGCCGTCCCCCCACCCCTGATTGGCCGATTCCGGTAAGATCGTTCCTCGGTAGAAAAGAAAGGGCTCACATGATCTCAACGAACGACATCCATAACGGGACGGTGCTCAACCTGGACGGGCAGCTGTGGACCGTGACCTGGTTCCAGCATCACAAGCCTGGCAAGGGCAACACGGTGGTGCGGACCAAGCTCAAGCACGTCCTCACAGGCAAGACTGTCGATCGTACCTTCAACTCCGACACCAAGGTCGAGGACGCCCAGGTGGACCGTCGTGAGATGCAGTACCTCTACCACGACTCCGACGGGTTCGTGTTCATGGACACCGCCGACTACTCGCAGATGACCATCTCGGACGAGGTCGTCGGCGACGCGACGAACTTCCTCCTGGAGAACGGCACCGCCTCCGTGGCCCTGTACGAGGGCAACCCCCTCTTCATCGAACTGCCGGCCTCCGTCGAACTGGAGATCACCTACACCGAGCCGGGGCTCCAGGGCGACCGCTCCAGCGCCGGGACCAAACCCGCCACCGTCGAGACGGGCTACCAGATCCAGGTGCCCCTGTTCATCACGAACGGCGAGAAGGTCAAGGTGGACACCCGCGACGGCTCGTACATCTCCCGTGTCTGACGCCACGCCCAAACGGTCGCGGATGCGCAAGGCGCGCAAGTACGCCGTCGACATCCTGTACTCCGCGGACATGGCCGCCTGCTCGGTCGAGCAGGCCATGGCCGCGTACGCCACCATGTCCGACCGCGAGATCCCCGCGTACTCCAAGAAACTCGCCGAAGGGGTGGCTGAGACCAGCTACCTCATCGACGGGTACTTGGCGCCGTGCCTGGCCGAGGACTGGACCATCGAGCGCATGCCCGCCGTCGACCGCTGCCTGGCTCGGATCGCGGTCTGGGAGATGCTCTACGCCGACCTGCCTGCGGCCATCGCCATCTCGGAGGCGGTCGACTTGGCGAAAGAACTGTCCACAGATTCGTCACCGACGTTCCTGACGGGAGTCCTCGGCCATGTCGCCACACTGATTCCCCGGGCGGATGACGAGCCGACCGACGAGAAAGTATAGGCTGGACCTCATGGAACCCACCGTCCCCGCAATCCTTGTTCTTGAGGACGGACGAACATTTCGTGGGCAGTCATTCGGGGCCACAGGCGAGACCTTCGGTGAGGCCGTCTTCGCCACCGGCATGAGCGGTTACCAAGAGACGCTCACGGACCCGAGTTACGCCCGCCAAGTGGTCGTCTCCACCGCGCCCCACATCGGCAACACCGGATGGAACGACGAGGACGACGAGTCCTCGCGTATCTGGGTGGCCGGGTACGTCGTCCGCGACCCCAGTCCACGACCGTCCTCATGGCGGGCCACCCGGTCGTTGCCGGAGCAGTTGGCCGCCCAGGGCGTGGTGGGCATCTGTGGGATCGACACGCGCGCCCTCACACGGCACCTGCGTGAGCGCGGCGCGATGCGGGTCGGAATCTCGACCATCGACCTGGACCCGCAGGCCCTGCTGTCGAAGGTTCTGCAAGCGCCGGCCATGGCGGGCGCCGACCTGGCGGGAGAGGTGAGCACCGACCAGCCGTACGTCATCCCGGCACGAGGCGAGAAGCGGTTCACGGTGGCGGCGCTCGATCTGGGCATCAAGTCCATGACCCCCGCCCTCATGAGCCACCACGGCATGGAGGTCCACGTCCTTCCCCAGTCGACGACCTTCGACCAGATCACAGCCCTGAATCCTGACGGGGTCTTCTTCTCCAACGGGCCCGGCGATCCGGCGACGGCCGAGCACGCCATCGATCTGTTGCGGCAGGTCCTCGCTGCGGGGATCCCGTACTTCGGCATCTGTTTCGGCTCGCAGATCTTCGGCCTGGCGCTGGGTTTCACCACCTACAAGCTGAAATACGGCCATCGCGGCATCAATCAGCCGGTTAAGGACCTCCGCACCGGCATGGTGGAGATCACCGCCCACAACCACGGGTTCGCCGTCGACGCCCCTGTCGGGGTCGAGGTGGACACCGAGTACGGACAGGCGTCGGTCAGCCACGTCGGGCTCAACGACCAGGTCGTCGAGGGTCTGCAACTGACCCGCGACGGGCGGCTCGTCGGGTTCTCCGTGCAGTACCATCCCGAGGCCGCCGCCGGCCCCCATGACGCGGGGTATCTGTTCGACCGCTTCGCCGACATGATGGCCGACTGGAGGAATCATGCCTAAGAGAACCGACATTTCCTCGATCCTTGTGATCGGCTCGGGGCCGATCGTGATCGGTCAGGCCTGCGAGTTCGACTACTCCGGAACCCAGGCCTGTCGCGTCTTGCGCGAGGAGGGGTACCGGGTCATCCTCGTCAACTCCAATCCGGCCACGATCATGACCGACCCGGAGTTCGCCGACGCCACGTACATAGAGCCCATCACCCCTGAGATGGTGGAACGCATCATCGACCTGGAACGCCCCGACGCCCTGCTGGCGACCATGGGCGGACAGACGGCCCTCAACACCGCCGTGGCCCTGGCGAAATCCGGGGTCCTGGAGAAGTACGGCGTCGAGTTGATCGGCGCCACCGTCGAGGCCATCGAACGAGGGGAGGACCGCGAGAAGTTCAAGCACGTGGTCGCGTCCTTGTCCGACCTGCCCGGCGGCGCCCCCGAGGTGGCTCGATCGATCATGTGCCATGACGTCGACCACGTGGTCGAGGCGGCCCGTGAGCTCGGCTTCCCGGTCGTCCTGAGGCCCTCGTTCACGATGGGCGGCGTGGGGTCGGGTTTCGCCCACGACGAAGTCGAGTTGCGCGCCATGGCCGAGATCGGTCTGGATGCGTCGCCCACCACCGAGGTCCTCGTGGAGGAGTCCATCCTCGGGTGGAAAGAGTTCGAACTGGAGGTCATGCGGGACCGCAAAGACAATGTGGTCATCGTGTGCTCGATCGAGAACCTCGACCCCATGGGGGTCCACACCGGCGACTCCATCACCGTCGCGCCGGCCCTGACCTTGACCGACCGGGAGTACCAGCGACTGCGCGACATCGGGATCGCCGTGATCCGCGCGGTCGGGGTGGACACCGGCGGCTGCAACATCCAGTTCGCGGTGAACCCCGCCACGGGGCGGGTCATCGTCATCGAGATGAACCCGCGCGTGTCCCGTTCCTCGGCCCTGGCGTCGAAGGCGACCGGATTCCCCATCGCCAAGATCGCGGCCAAAGTGGCCGTGGGCTACACCCTGGACGAGATCCCCAATGACATCACCGGGGTGACGCCCGCCAGTTTCGAGCCGACGCTGGACTACGTGGTCGTGAAGGTGCCCCGGTTCGCCTTCGAGAAGTTCTCCACAGCCGAGGACACGCTGACCACCCACATGAAGTCCGTGGGAGAGGCCATGGCCATCGGCCGCAACTTCACCGAGGCGTTGGGCAAGGCCCTGCGCTCCTTGGAGGACTCCCGGGCGCCTCTGCGCCTCGCCGGGCCGGTGATGGACAAGCAGGAGGCCCTTCGCAGCGCCTCCCGTCCGCATGACGGGCGTCTCCAAGACGTCGTCCAGGCCTTCCGGGCGGGCGCCACCGTGGCCGAGGTCTTCGAGGCCACCAAGATCGACCCCTGGTTCCTCGACCAGTTGGTGATGATCCTCGATGTGGCCCACCAGGTGGCCAAGGCCCCCGGCCTGGACGCGGGAGTGCTGCGTCTGGCGAAGCGCCACGGACTGTCCGACGCGCAGATCGGCGACTTGCGGGGGATGTCCCCGGGGCAGGTACGTTCCCTGCGCTGGGCCCTCAACGTGCGCCCCGTGTACAAGACCGTGGACACCTGCGCCGCCGAGTTCGCCGCACGCACACCGTACCACTACTCCACCTATGACGAGGAGACCGAGGTCAGCTCGAGGACCAAGCCGGCGGTGCTCATCCTGGGCTCCGGCCCCAACCGCATCGGCCAGGGCATCGAGTTCGACTACTCCTGCGTCCACGCGTCCATGGCCCTGTCCGCCGCCGGGTACGAGACGGTCATGGTCAACTGCAACCCGGAGACAGTGTCCACGGACTACGACACCTCCGACAGGTTGTACTTCGAGCCCCTGACCGAAGAGGACGTGCTGGAGGTGTACGCGGCCGAGGCCGCCGCCGGTCCCGTGGCCGGGGTCATCGTCCAGTTGGGAGGCCAGACCCCGCTCAAACTGGCCGCCGCCCTCCAGTCGGCCGGGCTGCCCCTCGTCGGCACCTCGCCGCAGGCCATCGACGTGGCCGAGGACCGAGGCGAGTTCGGAAAGGTGCTCGCCGCCGCCCATCTGCCGGCCCCCCGCTTCGGGATGGCGGCGTCCGCCTCGCAGGCGCTGAAGATCGCCGCCGAGATCGGGTACCCGGTCCTCGTACGGCCCAGCTACGTCCTCGGCGGGCGTGGCATGGAGATCGTGTACGACGACGCCACGCTGACCACCTATGTCACGACCGTGACCCTGGCGTCCGAGACCAACCCGATCATGATCGACAAGTTCCTCGACGACGCCACCGAGATCGACGTGGACGCCCTGTTCGACGGTCAGGACCTGTACATCGGCGGGATCATGGAGCACATCGAGGAGGCCGGCGTCCACTCCGGTGACTCCGCGTGCGCCCTTCCTCCGATCACCTTGGGGGCCCACGTCATCGACCAGATCCGCACCTCCACGAGGGCGATCGCCGAAGGCGTGGGAGTGCGAGGGCTCATCAACATCCAGTACGCCCTGGCTGGCAACCAGCTCTACGTCCTCGAAGCCAACCCGCGCGCCTCGCGTACCGTCCCCTTCGTCTCGAAGGCCACCAACGTCCAACTGGCGAAGGCGGCCGCGCTGATCATGATGGGCGCCACCATCCGAGACCTGCGTGAGCAGGGAATCTTGAACCTGGCGTCGGACGGCGCGTCGGTGCCCGCCTCGGCCCCCGTGGCGGTGAAAGAGGCGGTCATGCCCTTCAACCGGTTCCAGACCTCGGAGGGGCACTCCGTGGACACCCTCCTCGGCCCGGAGATGCGCTCGACGGGCGAGGTCATGGGACTGGACGGAAGCTTCGGCATCGCCTTCGCGAAGAGCCAGACCGCGTCGTACGGGTCCCTGCCGGTCGCGGGACGGGTCTTCGTCTCAGTGGCGGACTCGGACAAGAGGCACGCGATCCTGCCCATGCAGATGCTGGCGGACATGGGATTCGAGATCCTCGCCACATCGGGGACGGCCCACGTGCTGCGCCGCAACGGGATCGACGCCCAGGTCGTGCGGAAGCGCTCCGAGGGGACCAGTGCGACGGGCGAGCCGACCGTGGTCGACATGATCCTCAACCACGAGGTTGACCTGGTGGTCAACACCCCGTACTCGGGCGCCTCCTCGGGCTCGACGCGCCAGGACGGGTACGGGATCCGCTCCGCGGCGGTCATGGCCGACATCCCCTGCGTGACGACCGTCCAGGGGCTGATCGCCGCCGTCCAGGGGATCGCGGCGGTCCGCAAGGGACGCATCACCGTACGATCCCTGCAGGACTGGGGACCCTTGATGAGGCCCCGCCCATGAGATCCGCGGCGCTGACCGCAGGGTATGAGGCGGTCATACGGCCTGTCCTCTTCCGCTCCTTCCGAGGCGACCCCGAACGGGTCCACGAGGCCATGATCACGGCCCTGGCCGCCGTCGGGGAGACCGGCTGGGCGCGACTGGCGCCCCTGCTGATCAGTCCTCCGCACGACCCGGTCACCGTGGCGGGGATCCGCCTTCCCGGGCGGGTCGGGGTCGCGGCTGGCCTGGACAAAGACGGGGTGGCCGCGAAGATCTGGGCGCGATTGGGGTTCGGCTTCGCCGAACTGGGGACGGTCACGGCCAACCCCCAACCCGGCAACCCACGTCCGCGATTGTTCCGACTCACGTCCACCCACGGGCTGATCAACCGTATGGGATTCAACAACCAAGGCGCCCAGGCCCTGGCCGACCGGCTGGCTGGTTGGGGGGTGCGCCGCGGCGAGAACACCCTCGGCATCCCCGTGGGGATCTCCATCGGCAAGACGAAGACGACGGCCTTGGACGAGGCGGTCGACGATTACATCCGCTCCATGCGGGCCCTCCACACTCACGCCGACTACCTGGCGGTCAACGTGTCCAGCCCCAACACGCCGGGGTTGCGCTCCCTCCAGTCGAAGACTGAGATCTTCGAGTTGGTGAGCGCCTTGGTGGCCACGGCCGCCGATCTGGATCCCACCCCCGTGCCTGTCTTCGTCAAGGTGGCGCCCGACCTGTCGGACGAGGCCCTCGACGAGTTGTCGCAGGCCGTCGTCGACGCGGGCGCGTCGGGCCTGATCGCGACCAACACCACCGTGTCTCGTGAGGGGATCGCCCGAGGAGACCAGGGGTACGCCCGCCAGACGGGCGGGATGTCCGGGGCTGCCTTGACACTGAGATCGCGTCAGGTGGTGGCCCGGGCGCTGCGCAGCGGTCTTCCGGTGATCGCCAGCGGCGGGATCATGACGGTGGCCGACGCCCGCGCCATGCTCGATCTGGGCGCCGCGGCCGTCCAGGTGTACACAGGCTTCATCTACCGTGGTCCAGGCCTCGTCGCCGGGATCAACGACGCACCGGTGGGGTGGTGACCATGGTGTCCTTCGCCGCACGTGTCGCAGACCTCGTCGCTGAGCGTGGAGGGCTGTGCGTGGGCATCGACCCCCATCCCGGCGTCATGGACGCCTGGGGCGTGGGCCAGGATCTCGCCGGCGTGGAGGCGGTCGCCATGGGGATGGTGGAGGCCTTGGCCGACACGGTGGCGGTCTTCAAGCCTCAGTCGGCGTTCTTCGAGCGCTGGGGGTCGGCCGGAATCGCCGTGCTGGAGAGATGCGTGGGCGCGCTGCAGGACAGCGGCGCCCTGGTCATCCTGGATGTGAAGCGCGGGGACATCGGGTCCACCATGGACGCCTACGCCCAGGCATACCTCGGCGAGGGCCCGGGGAGCGTGGACGCCATCACCGCCAGCCCCTATCTGGGGTTCGACGCGCTGGCGCCAGCCTTCGACATGGCCGAGGCCCATGGCCGGGGAGTGTTCGTCCTGGCTCGTACGTCCAATCCCGAAGGCGGCGACCTCCAGTTGGGGCGCACCCTCTCGGGCGCCGTCGTCGCCCAGAGCATCGTGGATCAGGCCCATGCTCGCAACCAGGCGTCCGGGGTGGACGCGATCGGCCTGGTCGTCGGCGCCACCCACGCCAGTCTCGGCGTCGATCTGTCCGAGTTCACCGGGCCTGTCCTCGTCCCCGGAGTCGGGGCGCAGGGTGGGACGGTGGCCGGGGTGAGGGCCGCGTTCTCGTCCAGCCCCGCTCTGGTCCTTCCGTCGGTCAGTCGAGAGGTCCTGTACGCCGGACCTGACCCTGGTCGACTGAGAGCGTGCGTGGCCAGGCTCCTCGAGGGCTAGACGCGAAACGCGCCGGGACACGCGCCGTTGCCCATCAGGTCTGCTAAGTTGGGAACGCGCACGAGGCTGGTTCGTGCCATGAGTGGTTCCTCGCCGACGACGGCGGGTCCACCAGGTGACGATGGGGGAGTCGGCGCACCACAGATCCATGAAAGGTGGAAGACATGAAGTCCTATCCCGTACACACCCTCGACCTTCCCAGCGGGGAGACCCTGGCCTATCGCGCCTGCGGCGCCGGACCACGAGCCGTGGTGCTCATCCATGGGAACCAGTCCAGTTCTGTGCATTGGCAGACCACGATGGAAGCGCTGGAGGATGAGTTCACCGTCTACGCGCCAGACTTGCGTGGGTTCGGAGACTCCACCTACCGCCAAGGCTTCGACTCCTTGGGCGAGTTGGCCAAGGACGTCGAAGAGTTCATGGACGGGGTCGGCATCGGAACCTGCGCCCTCGTGGGCTGGTCGACCGGTGGCGGGGTGGCTCTGGAGATCGCCGCCGACCTTCCGGAGCGTGTGTCGACCGTCGTGCTGGTGGACTCCGTTCCCCCCACGGGATACCCGATGGTCGCCAAGGACGAGCAGGGCCAGCCGATCCTCACCCAGTTCCTGACCACGAGGGAGGAGATCGCCGCCGATCCCGTGCAGGTGGTGCCCGTCCTGACCGCGTACGCGACCGGGGACCGCGGGATGATGCGCGGGATCTGGGACATGGTGATCTACAACCTCAACCAGCCCCCCGCCGAGGACTACGAGCTGTACTTGGACGCCATGTTCAAGCAGCGCAACCTGGTCGACGTGGACTACGCCCTGGTGATGTTCAACATGACGGACGACGCCACCGCCAGCGCGCCCGGCTCGTCACGTCTGGCGGACGTGGTGTGCCCGGTGACCATCCTCCACGGCGAGAAGGACCTGGTCGTCCCCCTGTCCTGGGGCCAGCAAACTTTCGCCCTGCTGGGCGATCGCGCCACTATGATCACCTTCCCCGACTCCGGCCATTCCCCCATCACCGACGAGCCCGAAGCCTTCATGACAGCCCTGAAGGAGGCCCTGCGAGGGTAGGGTACGGCGACACGTGCGCGATGATGTGGGGCGGCGGGGGCTCGAACCCCGGACCCAGGGATTATGAGTCCCTTGGTGTATGCCGATTGACAAGGCAATATATGTCTGGGTAAGCCATTCAGACAGCCATTGAACACTCGACCATCCTGTGAGACGTGATTCTCGTGACCGCGAAATGCGATGGTAGATGCGGCATCATTGGCGCTCCAAGCAATACTACCATGCGACTTTGACACCATGCCAAGGCCGCCCATATGATTCCTTCCGGAGGTTCGTAACTCCAGTACACACATTCCGGTTCCGCCCGCCTTAGCGGGTCGGTGGGAGCCGGGAGGCAGGTGGCATACAACACCATCCTTGGATGGGAAACCGCCCGACCGAGAACTGTGTGTACTCGATTACGAACCTCCCGGCTGCCTACCATGGCCGCCACCGGAGGAACTATTTTGAGGATTCACACATGCATTGTCGCGCATTCGTACAAGCCAGTGGCACGCACGTTCGATCCTTGCTATGATCTTCCACGCAGCAAATAGCAGAGCCGCTGATCTCCTCGCGAAAGAAACTCAGCGGCTCTCGAAACGCCCACCAAAGGAGGCATCGTGACCTAGCATAGCAACGACGCTAGCTATCTAGCAAGACGTGGATGTATGGAGTGTCAATGGACTGCGGAGGCAGTTCTCTGAAGAAGTCTGTCTTCTGCGCGGCTCATGATGACAGCGGGTGAGACACCGATGGCTCTTCCGACTTTCACGATTACTGAATATGGTATGTCGCGCTTACCGTGAGCGTACCTGAAGAGCGTCTGATAGTGAACGTCGATCTCTCGTGAGACTGCCGCCATTGACTTACCTGATGCGGCTATCTCTGCTCGCAGTTGGTCGGCAAGTGCTGTGATGACTAACTGAACATCGTTTTCCATGGTGACAACATATCACACAGTGGAACATAAATCTATCCAAAATGATAATGAAAGGCATTTGACGGTGCATGGGACTTCTATTAGTATTAGCCGTATGGATATGACTTCTATAAACATGGATATCGCTGAGGCAATATCCAAGCGAATGAATCATCAGGGAACAAGCAGGCTACAACTGTCAAAGGAGTCGTATATTCCATACGCAACACTCAGCAGGAAGCTCAACGGAATCAACGAGTTCACGACATCAGAACTGTTGCGAATCGGAATGGCATTGGGGTGCAGCGCCAAGGAATTTCTTGCGTGCTTCGACGGATGTGTATCAGATGAGAAGGGAGCCTCGAATGACAAGTGATACTAGCAATGTCATGCGTTTGGCGCGTGTTAGTGATCCCGAGACTTCGTTTGATGCTGCTGACATGGCTGACCTGTATGGGTCTCAGCAGAAGGTGCTGAGTCTTCTGCGTGACTTCGGTCCAATGACTGACGCGAGGCTCCAGGAGTTGTACGCGATCGATGTGAAGGTCTCCCCCGGTCATCGGAAGATGCTGTATTCGGGTGAACGGTTGCGCACGGCACGTAAGGAGCTGGAGCGCCAAGGCATGGTCGAGTGGACCGGCGATAAGGAAACACTGCCGTCAGGACGGATGGCACGAATTTGGAAGGCAAAAGAATGGAACTGAAAGAGGCTTACACAATCGCTCAGGCGGCACAGGCATCGCCGTACTGCGAGAAGCGTATAAGGACTGCGTGCATGAGCGGTGAGCTCGGGTACATCGATGGGAAGAAGTGGATCATCCCTGCCCAGGAGTTCCGTGAGTGGATGGCCGCGAAGTCGGCTGAAAGTAAAGCTAACGGATGGAAGCAGAGGGCGCAGCGATGAGTGTGTCTGAGGATTCTTTGTTGGCTGCTCGTGATCGTGTGTTGCATTCGACGTTGTTTCAGCGTGATTGGCATCGGATGTTTGCTGATCATGTGGCGGATATCGTGAGACCGGATGGTCACCATCATGGGTTGTATGTTCCTGGTGTGTTGTCTGTGTTGGTGGAGGGGCATGCGAGGGAGGCGTCGAAGTTGGTGCACAGGTTCGAGCCGGAGATTGAGCTGTCGTATGACAATGCCCGTTCTCGTGTGGTTGACCTGATGGCTGTGTGCTTGTTGGCGTTGTCGTGGCTGGCCGCGACGGACAGTGAGACTGAGGATGTTCCTCCTGTTGAAAATCCTAACCCAATTAATGATCCCGATATCCGTCGGATGTACGGGTTCTGAAACGAAAGTGACCCCCAGCAATTCCAGTGCTGAGGGTCTAGACAAATCAAATTAGAAAGATTCTTAATATGTCTTCATATATTGTACCGCAAGTATTCGACTACCATGGAAGTAAAATTCACGTTGCCGTTGATGCGAATCATAAACCATGGCTAGTACTGGATGCATTGAAGCCAGTCTTGGGATATGGCGAGTTTCCTCCACTGTTGCAAGGAATTGTGAATAGGTCTAAAACGAGTATCACAATTAAATCGCAAACAGGGTCGCACCAATTCGATTGCGTAAGCACTATTGTATTCATTCGATTGTGCAACCTCCTTAATAAGAACGATGAGCGACTAGCAGAGCACGTTCTAGAAGTTATCATTCCTGCTGCCGTTGCCACTGATATGCATAGGGTTTTCGCCGATGGGATTCAAGACAGCATCGATGCCACTGAACAGCAAATCGTAGATTATCCAACCTATGACCCAACAGAGCTGATCAATGTTGATAAATTGGCGAAGATTCTCGCAGTATTTGGACATCAAATTGGCGAATGGGACCTGTTCAAGCATCTCCGCAAACATAACTATTTATGTGATGGCATGAATAATTGGAATAAGCCATGTGAAGGAACTGACGAGTTGTTCGCCATTTCAAATCTTCGTGGGCGGCTTGACCGCGATACAGGAAAGAAGAAATTCACACCAGTTATCAAAGCGCATGGAGTTCTGCATTTTATTGAGTTGTTCTGCAATCAGTCAGTTTCAATTGAAGATGTTGTTGAGCGCATGCGGGGTAACTGGTGATGAGTCGTGTCATGTGGTCGTGTGTGGCGCTTGCGCTTGTGTTTGTCGTGGGCGGGAATGTGCTTGGCGTTCTGGGCGCGGTGAAGGGCATCACTGGGTTTGTCGTCACTGGCATGGTGGCGAATCTTGCCGCTGGGTGCTGTGTGTTGGTGGGTGGCGCGGTGGCGTTCGTGATGGCGTCTGTGGTGTTGGCGGATGTGTCGGAGCGTGTGCGGTGAGTGTGCGTGGTAGGAGGGCGTATCCGTTGGTGGTGCGGTGGTGGCACAGGTTGGTGTCGCCTGAGGTTGCGTGTGTGCCGAAGCATAACAGGTTGCGGAGGGTGGTGACTCGTCGTGGCTGAGGCTGTGTTGCGCACTGTGAATGGTGTGGTGTTGCCTGCGTCCAGTGGGTTCGCGTTGGGGTTCGATGAGGAGACGTATCACACGGGGACGATCGTTGAGGACATGGAGACTGGTTTCGTTGTGGGGTCGTTGTCGACTTCTGGGGCGAAGCATTTGTTGGAGCCTGAGTCTCCGGCGCATTTCCGTGCTGAGTTGGAGAAGGAGTGGGCGGAGAATCGTGCGTTCGATCTGGGGCATGCGGCGCATTTGAATGTGTTGGGTGTGGGTGCACCTGTGCGTGTGGTTCCTACTCAGGGGTGGATGACCTTGACGGGGAAACCGGCTGAGCGTGATGGGTGGGTGACGAAGGAGGCGAAGGACGCTGTCGCGGCTGTGCGTGCTGAGGGGTTGACTCCGATCACACCGCAGGAGGCGCGTGACATTGAGCGGATGACGGAGGCGATTCTGGCGAACACGGAGGCCGCCGAGTTGTTGACCGAGTCTGGTCATTCTGAGGTGTCGATGTGGGCGCGTGACCCTGTGGTGGGGGTGTGGTTGCGTGGCCGTGCGGATAGGTGGAACACCGAACGGAACGTGTTGGTGGATTATAAGACGACGGGGAAGTTGGCGTCGCCGAGTGTGGTTCGGAAGACGATCTGGGATTTCCATTACGAGTTGCAGCACGAGTGGTATTTGTTTCTGGCTGAGGCTGTGGGCATGCGTGTGGAGGATTTCCTGTTCATTTTCCAGGAGAAGAATCCCCCGTACGCGGTGTCGGTGGTCCGGTTGGACGAGGAGTACCGGCGTATCGGTCGGACGGAGATGCGTCACGTGATCGACACGTACGCGGCGTGTATGGAGTCTGGTGTGTGGCCAGCGTACGAGCAGCAGGGCATAGTGACGGTTAGTCCACCGTCGTATGCGATGCGTGACGTGTTTCCGAGTGTGGCACCTGGTGTGGTGTCCCCAGAGTTCGAGGCGGAACTGGCCATGTGGGCCGGTTCCCACTAACCAACAATCAAGAAAGAGAGTGTGTTTCCTATGGGAACGGATGTGGAGAAGAAGACGTTCACGCCGGAGTCGTTCATCATGGCGTATGGCGAGTCGATCACGAGCGTGTTGCCGAGCCATGTGACGCCGAAGCAGTGGTTGGCTGTGGCGTTGGACGCTGTGAAGAAAGACCCGAACGTGTACCAGGCCGCGTTGAACGACATGCGGGCGTTCACGGTGGCGTTGCGTGGCGCGGCGAGGATGGGGTTGGAGCCTGGGACGGAGCAGTTCTACCTGGTGCCGTTCTCCCCGACGAAGGGTGCCCCGAGGATCATTCAGGGCATCGCCGGGTATCAGGGTTTGGTGGAGCTCATGTACAGGGCTGGCGCGGTGAAGACCGTGAAGGCCGAGGTCGTGTACGCCAATGACGTGTTCGAGTACACGCCGTCTGATGATGTGCCACGTCACACGGTGGAGTGGTTCCAGCCTCGTGGGGAGGTGGTGGGCGCGTACGCGTACGCGGTCATGGACGGTGGCGCTGTGTCGAAGGTCGTGATGGTCGGGCCACGGGAGATCGAGTCCGCGAGGTCACGGTCGGCGTCCGCCAGGTCGTCGTATTCGCCGTGGGCGAAGGACTACGCGTCGATGGTGTTGAAGACCGCTGTTCGCCAGTTGGCGAAGTGGGTGCCGACTTCGGCGGAGTATCGCAGGGCTGGGTTGCGTGCGGCGCAAGACGTGTGGGACGAACGGTTGGCGAACGCCGCCGACCGTGCCGATTTGGACGCCGTCGCCGAGGTGTTCCCCGGTTGTGTGGTGGACCCGTTGACTGGGGAGATCGAGTTCGATGTGGTGGACGGTGAGATCGTGAATGACGCGCCGCCGGTTGGTCCTTCTGGTGGGCGCACTGTGGGGGGTGGTGTGCCTGGTGGAGTAGCGACACAGGCACCACCCACACAGGCTGTGCGTGGGTTGGCCACGGAGCAGCAGGTCAGGCAGATCACCGCGTTGGGCGACCGGTTGGGCATGGACGACGCGGCGTTGGTGCGGTTCAGTGTCGCGGTGGTGCGGACCACGATCAAGGACATCACCCAGTTGGGGAAGACGGAGGCCGCCCGTGTGATCGCGGCCCTGGAGAAGACTGACCCTGCTGACGGTGGAATGCAGCACGGGTAACACAGGTGTGGGCTGGCCGCTTTGTTCCGTTTCCCGGCCAGCCCACGCCACACCACAGAAAGGACACACGTATGGACACGAGACTCGCCACCATCACTGGTCAACAGTTGTTGTACAAGTGGTTGACGGTGTACCGGTCTGTCACTAAAACCCCACCGAAGCTGAAGCTCCAGGAAGAGGTTGACGAGTTCCACGCCGAGACAACCCGGCATGGACGCCTGCGGGAAGGCGCGGATGTGATCATCGTCGTGCTGACGCAACTCACGATGGATGGGTGGACGGCCAACGATGTGATCACAGCCGTCACACGGAAACTACGAACCAATATCACTCGTCGGTGGGTGGTGGCTGAGGATGGGAACATCCATCACGTGCCAGACCACACCACAGGAAGGACACAATAATGACGAACAGTGACATCGTGTCGCGTGAGCGAGTCGGGCTCACCACTATCGGCATCCAAAACGCTGTGCGCACATGGTTGTCCGACATCATCGCCCGGCATCGTTTCGACACGACACCAGATGACATGCTCAAGTACTTGTTCTGGCGTGGCGCTGACCCGTTCACAGACATCGACGACGTTGGCGTTGACGCGACCTATGAGGCTGTGCTGTTGACGGGGTGCATGGTGTATCGGGCGACTTTCACGAGCGGAATGCGTTGGTCCGCTGATGACATGCGTGCCTCGATCGAGGTGGAGCACGACTCACGGTTGCGGGACTGCCCGTGCGAGGACTGCGAGCAGTCCAGGGAAGAATCACGCGCCCTCGTGCGTGAAGAGATGATGGGGATGCACGCATGACACGCGGCGGACGGGTGAAGTGTCGTGTGTGTGGGGCTCGTGGGACGGTGTTCAACCCGAACACGGGTGAGAGGGTGGCGTGTTACGCATGCCGGGGGCCGTGGCCGAAACCGGCCACAGTGAAACAACAACAGAAACAAGAAAGGAAATGATGATGGTTATTGATGGTGTGGAGTATGTGCGTGCTGAAGAGGTCACGTCGCGCACGGATCATGTGTGTGTGATCGCGTCGAACGGGTGGATTTTCGAGGGTTGGAAAACCAGCGACGATTCTCCTCATGTGCGTTTGGTGAATGCGAATGTCGTGCGGTCGTGGAGCAACGGTCTGGGGATCGGCGGTCTCGCCGACCCGGAGCACAAAGACGAATACACGCTTGACAAGATCGGTTCCATCACCGTGCGTGACGTGATCGCGGAAATCGACCTCCGGTGGTGACAGAAGTGAACGCCACCAGGTACGGAGACGGAGACGGAGACGGAGACGGAGACGGGCACGGGGATGGGTCCTGGTACGGAAATGGAGACGGAGACGGGCACGGGCACGGGTGCGCGTACGGGTACGGGCACGGAGACGGGCACGGGGATGGGTACTGGAATGGAGACGGAGACGGGAACGGGTGCGGGTACGGGCACGGGCACGGAGACGGGAACCAAGCAGAACATGGCTATTACGACATGGAGAAGGTGGCGGTCTGGTGACCACCACAGGAAGGAAAACAACAATGGAAACACGATTGCGAGATGAGACTGTCCGTGAAGCCGTGGAACCGCAGAACAGTGACCAACTGTCACCTGGGTTGTTGCCTCATGAGCGTGAGTTCTGGTCGTGGATGCGCCACCACACGCAAACCGAGTGTCGCTCGGTGGAGCGGTGTGTGATCCATAATCCCACTGACCATCACATGCGACGGTGGACGCTGAGATGGCGGTGGGACCGTGGCATTGTGGAGCGTATCTGCCCACATGGTGTCGGCCACCCAGACCCTGACCAACTCGACCGTCCCGGATATGCGACGTTCCGACACGGTTGCGACGGGTGCTGTGGGATCGATAACGATATATCGACGTGGGATGAGTGCATGCAGGAGGAATACACCTGGAACGACACGACGTTGGACGAGGCTGTCCAGGCGGTCAAGGAGATTCGCCACGCGAAGACAATGGCCACGGTGATCGCGAAAGACCATGATGTCATGTTCTATTCGCACGGTGGTGACGAGTGGGGTGCCGAGTGTCTGTGGTGCGGCTGGAAGGCGGATGGTGTCACTGGTGGATCACGATCTGACTTCGTGAGACTGAAGAACCGTGAGCATGCCGCCTACGTGGCACTGACAACTACCAAGAATATCTATAGTACGGAGGTCGTGTGATGGAACGCAATGTGATCACTTACACGGGGTGTGGTGGGTTCGCTGTCGCCGTCATCGTGTCTGTGGCCGTGTCCAGTGTCCTCGTGTGGGCAGTGGTGAAGATCGTGTGCTGGCTGGTGACGAAATGAGCACGATGGCGGCGACAGCGAACCCACAGCACAACAAAACACACAACACAAGACAAACATTGAAGGGAAGAACCATGGGCACCACTGATGACCTGATGGCGGAACTGGAGGAACTACGGTCCTACCGTAGCCTCGCGGAACTGGAGTTGGAGGAATACCGAAACTCCATCAGTGACAGCAACCACGACATCGCCAAGATGAGGGAAGTCATCGAATTCGCGTACTACGCGCTCGATGGCGTCTTCAAACGATTAGTGGAGTGGCTGTGAGCACGACAACACAGGCGATCCGGCGTTTGGCTGAGCAGGCTGGCCACCTCGCTCACAGGAGCGGAGACCACAAACTTGCGGGGTTCTTCGCCCTCGTGGAATTCGATCAGATTCCCGACCCGCTCACTGTTGACATGGTTCTGCGTGTCGTGGTGTCGCGGTTCGGTGTGTCCAGCGAGATGGGGAGACTCTGCCGAGCCATGCGGTCACTACTCACTGGACCCATGGGCGAGCCACAACACCACAAACAACAGCACAACAAGAATGACATTAAACAGACGGGTGCGTCCACGCCGAGCGACTTCGAGAGACGATTTAACGTCTTCAAGGACGCGTGGTTCAGGCACATGGAAAGGACTGACTATGGGCAGGATGTGTGACACGGTGATCGTGCTAGAGGAAGCACTCGCCGATCTGCGCACAGGAATCCAGGAACTCGTGGACGATCTACGAGCCACCAACCCGAAACATGGTGGGGCTGTGGAGGCTCTCATCGACAGACTGGAGGACCTGCTATGAGTGGGAAGATCGTGTGCGCCAAGTGCCACGAGACACGCGCATACGTCGCAAGGTCGTTGTGTCGCTCATGTCACAACGAGCTACGTATGGAAGGACGCCTTGATGAATACCCGACACTGCGTCGGGTCGTCAAGCATCGCAGGGGCAATGGTGAGACGGTCGTGTGCGACATGATCGACGCTGTTCGGGACCTTGGCATCACGGACGTTCGTTTCCTGGTCGCTGACGCCGGATACGCGGACAACCCTAAGTCGCTGGCGAAACTCCTTGGAAGGATCGCACTCGAAGCCAAGGGCTACATCACCGGGAAGCCCGTGGGACAACGGGTTTCAGACCGTGTGGAACGCCTCATCTTCCACTTCCATGGGTCGTTGGACGGCACAGAGCTCGTCCAGTTCCTCTACGACCAGGGGAACGCTGTGAGCAGGTTCGCGACCGTTCACCGCAACGAACAGAGGAGCCACGGATGACTGTGAGACGCACGGACCAGATCGCACGGGAGTACACGTGTGCGATATGCGCCCAAGCCATCACCTATGTGCCTGTGAAGGGAGTGCCGGTGATCGCGTTGGCGCTTCAGGACGGGTGGCGGAGAACGACCTATGGGTGGACGTGCCCTGTGTGTGCGAAGGGGTTGAAATGACGACGCTACGGGCACCGTTCGCGTACATGGGTGGGAAGATCGGTGCCGCCCAACAGGTGTGGGGCCTCTTCGGTGACCCCAAGGCCTATGTGGAGCCGTTTTGTGGATCCGCAGGTGTCCTGCTGAACCGTCCCGGTGGTGGACGCGGCAGAACCGAGATTCTCAACGACATGGACGGGTGGTTAGTGAACGCCTGGAGGGCGATCACCCACGACCCCGAGCAGGTCGCACGGTTATGCCGCGAACCACTCATGGAGACGAATTACCACGCGAGGCGTGCATGGTTGCATGACCACCGTGACCAAACGTTGACCACCTGGTTGGAAGGCCACCCGTTGCATTACGACACGGTGACAGCAGCGTGGTGGATCACCGCACAGTCCTGGTCGATTGGTGACCCGTTCGAGAAGGGACCGTGGAACCTCCACCAGGACCACCTGGTGAGAACAGGCGACTCGGGCACGGGGTTGACGAGGAAACTCCCGAACATCACCAGATCAGGTGGTGTCTACTCCAAGAGCATGGACACCGTCGCGTGGTTGCGTGCCTTGGCAGACAGGCTCACAGGTGTCATCGTGATGTGCGGCGACTGGACACGTGTGGTGAAACCCAGTCTCATCGACCGTGACACCGCCGTTTTCCTCGACCCTCCCTACCAACAGGGTGGCGAACGGTACGCGCATGGGTCCACCACGATCAGCGACGACGTGCGCCAATGGTGCGTCCAGCACACCGACCACACGATCATCCTATGCGGGTATCACACTGATCACGACGAACTCCTGGACCATGGTTGGGCACGTGTCCCGGCCAAGACATGGCAGTCCGGTCGTGGAAAAAACAGGACAGTCACGGGGCGGGAAGTCATGTGGATCAGTCCGACACTCGCCACAGGAACACACCTACTTAACACACACGCGGGCGCGCACGCGCACGCGCGCGAGAACACTGAAAGGGACGAATAACATGGCGAAGAGAATCACTACGCTGTTCCAACCAATCGACCCGAAGATCATGGATGACCCAGACATCGCCAAAGCTGGCGCAATGGCTGAGTTCCTGTACATTCGCGGTCTTCTATACATTCGACGATGCCAACGTGACGGGACGATCCCTAAACGGGCGCTCCTCGATGTCAGCGACGGCATTCCAGGCGCTCAGAAGCACGTCAATGCCTTGGTTAAGACTGGGCTATGGGTCGATGATGGGCAAGCATGGTCGGTCAGGAACTGGGAGAAGTGGAACTGCACGCAATCCGAGATCGCTGACATCAAGCAGCACAGGCGCGACGCAGGCCGTCTCGGTGGCCATAAATCGAAGCATTCTGAACAGAATCCATCACCATCATGCGAGTATTGCAAAGAATCAGGATGGTTGTCGTGAAATCCAAGCAAAATCCAAGCACTTGCTTGACCACTTGCTTAAGCAGGTGCTTGACCATGTGCTTAAGCAAGTGGTCAAGCAAAATTCAAGCAAGTGGTCAAGCAAACCTCAAGCAGCACCTCAAGCACATGGTCAAGCACCTGCCCAAGCAACTGCCCAAGCAAAATTCAAGCAAACCTCAACCTAAAGAGAAAGAGAAAGAGAAAGAGAAACCAGAGGTTATAAATAACCTCTTGCCAAGCTCCGCTTGGAACGTTGCGTTCACGGCGAAGCCGCAAACGCTAATTCAACGCTGCCGCAATTTTTTCTTTGGCCGGGAGGAACTTGAGTTGATTCTTTAGCCAGACAATGGAATCGGAAACGGGAAACAACGATTTTCACACCACGGACGAGAAAAAGGCAACAACCATGACACAAACCACGAAGCGCACCACCACCACCGACCTCGACGACATCCGAGACCTCCTCCCCGTCGCCACCACCATGCTCGGCACACGCACCCCCGGAACACGCCCCACCCGGCACACACCACCCCAACCACAACCACCCATCCCCCTCGAATCACTCACCCTCGCCAACACCACCATCACCCCCACACCACGACCCATCACCACCCTCGACCCACACGACGACACCCCAGGAACCATCCTCAACGCCTGGTGGGCACACATCACCCACCATTTGACAACCACACAAACCACCCTGCTATCCTCGGAGCATGAACATCGCAGCGACACCACCGGCACCACCCATCTGGCATGCCTCCTCGCCGCGAACCACCACGCCTACCACACCAGCAACGACCCCAACTACCCCACCTTCGCCCACGACATGCGCACCCTCGCCAACAGGCTCCGCACACTCACCGGCGAACACAACCCACACCCCGCCACATGCCCAGCATGCGGCAACCACGACCTCCGCGCCGACTCACCGACGAGCCGCCACGTCACCTGCCACACCTGCGGCTGGGCACGCACAGCACCCATCCTCGCCACACTCCCAGAAATCGCCAGCCTCTACCAACGCCTAGACACCGACGACTGGACACCAGCCCTCAGCACACTCCGACACTGGGCCACCACACACAAAATCCAACGCCACACAGGCCTCCTCTCACCCACCGGAGAAGACCTCTACCGACTCGAACACATCCACCAAATAGTCCGCCAAAAAGCACTCAACGGCTGGAAAAACCACACCACAACCACCAAAACGAACCAACCCGACTAAAACCCCACACCAACACAAAAAGGCCAGCAGGAACACACCTGCTGGCCTTTTCACACACACAAAACCACAGCGCACGGAGCGCATCCTTCCACAGCTCGCCAGTAAGGAACATCCGGCGCAAGATAACATCACATGGAGCCTTGACCTTCTCCCTTAACGTCGTCAGTTGGATCGCCCTGACGCTAGCTTGCATCCAGAGAAGGACTCGTTCCTTAGTCTTCTGTCGTCAGTATTGTCGCCCTGACGCTAGCTGACACCATTCACCCCTGTAGCTACCTCAATGAAGGTCGTCAGTTGGGTATCCCTGACGCTAGATGACATCCGGCGTGCTGCTGGAACCGAGGACAAGAGTCGTCAGTGTTGTGTCTCTGACGCTAGATGACATCTGTGATGCCGTTTTCTGTGGTGTGGCAAGGTGTTTCTCGTCTGCTGGCACGGTGAAAACCGTGTGAGACGAGTGGTTGGACAGCCTTGCCGCCATCATTATTTCCATTGTTGAGTTGTGTTCTTGTTGTGTGTCACACGGCGAGTGTTGCCGTGTACTTGTCCACAAGGTTCAACAAAGCGTTCGTATTCTGGTCGAACACTTTCCCGCACCCGTCACACAGGACCATGGGATTCAACCACCTGTCGTCACCAGGGTTAGCATACCCGCATGCGTGGCACGTGTGGGAGTTCTCCGCCGTGTCGAGCGTGACCACCGTCACACCGTCTTTCTGACACGCTGACACGATGCAGTAACGCAGCTCACCAGGGGCGGCGTAGACGCGACGACGCGACCCAGGGGCCGTGACCGTGTCAGGAAGCTCTGACGAGGCACCACGGGACGCGAGACGCGCTAAATCCATGTCATCCACCCCAACACCACCACACTGCCCGGAAATCACCGCAGCGACGTTCCTGTACACGTCACGACGGGCATTGATCGCACGAGCCCTGGTGTTCGCCGCGATATTCGAGACGTGACGATGCCCACACCGCCACTCCCACAACACCGATTCCATATCCTCCACACCGGCAGGACACTCACGATGCCACGCCCACGCCAACCGTGCCAACCTCTCATGGCTACGCCACGCACCCACCACAGCACCCGTCAACACAACCGGCTCCCTCGACGTAGGATCATCCACCACCACATCAGGATGCGCACGCAACCACTCGGACAACACGCCACGCGCCTCATTGAACGCTGTGTCCAACTCGCTTTGCAACGCTTCCACATGATCGAGTTTCGTGAACATCACAGCCGGGGCGATAACAGCCCCGCTCATGCGCGACTCGTCGTGACAGGTGAACACGCCACGCATGTCCACGGGAATGTCCAGGGGACTCGTGGACACCCACCGTGCCACCTCAGCACCACCCGTGGGAACGTCACGCCACCCCCAATGCAACACAATCGACGGGCCGTCCTTCACCGGCAACGGATCAGGAACATCCTTCGCCGTGATCGACAGTGACCCGATCAGTTTCGTCCCACGCCGACGGATCGACAACTTCGCACCCGTGATGTCAGCCTCAGCAGGGAGGAAACGATGCGCCTGCACAGGAATATCCACATGCGTCGGTGATTTCAGGTCGTCACCGTACCCCACGCGCATCCGCACACCGACACGACCATCCGCACGACGTTGGGAACGCGACAACCCCTCCCACACCACAGGGGCGACCCACGGCACACCGAGCACGTTCCTGTACGCGCCAGACTCACTATTCGCCACCACCATCGGAGTCCTGGGCGGATCACCCGCCGTCCGCAACAACGACACACACAAAGTCCCCGTCCCATCGAACCGATGATGACGCATCTGACCACGGCCACCCTGCTTCCGCGACGACGCCAAACGCTTCTCCGCAGCCTCATGCATCACCCTGACATCATTAAACGTCGCATGATACAACCGGATCACCCGCCCATCACGATCAGGAACACCATACGAGCAATACTTCGCGTACAACCCACGACGTGCTTCCCGCTGCGCATCCTTCGCCTGCACGATCAACGGCATCGCAGCGTCCTTCGCCACCTGGATCGCATCACGACGACCCACACGAGCAGCACGCACAACCCCCCGCGCATCAGCCAACCTCGACCGCAAATCAGCAGAAACCTTCTTCGACCGCGACGACTGACGCACCACACGTTGCTCCTCAAGCAACACATCCAACGCATCAGACGCCTCCAACAAACGACACTCAGCCTCCCCAACCACCGGAAAAGACGACCAAATCTCCTTCAACCTGGCATCATACGCGAGCGTCGTGGACACGAAATCCTCCCGCACACAATGCGACAACCACAACTGATCCATCACATCACGCGGAACATCACGCATCCACTTATGCCACACACCATACTGGACAACAGTGATCATCACTCACCATCATCCACACGCGCGACACGGACCATCCACAACGTACGGTCATACCTTCCATCGAAGGGACCCTGACTCCAACAACCATCTATGACGACAAATCCAGCATCACGCAACACGACACCAGCACGCTCCAACGTCGCATCCTCCCCCGCGTCTTCCAGACTAGAGGCGATCACACCAGGAAGCGTCCACTCGGGAGAATCATTCCCATTCAGCCACACATCCAACCCAAACAAACCGTCATCACCGGCACTGATCGTCGCATACAACCGCCGCACCTCATGAGCCTCGATGATCCCATCCAAGTCGATACACGAGTACTTGTCACGAAGATCCTCATACTCCTCGTCCGTGATCACAGCATCCACGTCCGCGTAAATGAAATCCCCGCACAACTGCCATCCATCAGGCAAAATACCCTGGATCGCGTCACGGAAATCACGCTCAATCGCAGCGACATCATAGTCATCGGCGTACTCACCCAGGCTATCAGCAACACAATCACCGATCGGACCCTCCAACGCGCTACCAGACAGGAACGACAATGCGTTACTCGTTACTTCTCTCGTCGTCATGTCACTCACCCTCCACCAACGCAGACCACGACGCACGATCACGCATGCTCTGCTCACCATACGCGGCCATCAACCCAACTCCGACACGCAAATCAACAGGAACGTCAGACATATCCACCAGGTTCTGGCGGATCAGCCACGACCACACAGCCACATCGGAGAGCACGTCATCAGGAATGTCCGACAAGTAGTCACCAGGGACAAGAGGGTCCACACACGCGACTCGGGCGAGTTTCTCGGGCTCACACACAACCAGACGGATAGAACCATCAGGACCGTTGTCCCAATCACCCTCAGGATCAGGAACCGTGAAAAACAATTCACCCGGTTTCGAGTCACGCACCACAGCGCGAGCCCACACACGCTCAGGATCACCCACCCACCGCAACTCACGATCGTCCGCGCAATACTCCCACCCACGGAACACACCATGCTTGAACACCGACAACGGAACAGACGCGATACGAACCGTCTTCGCACCACTGAACACCGGACTAGTCACATCAGCAACAATTATTTTAGCCATAACACTTCCAACACTTTCTAATTTGATTTGTAAATAACATGCCCAACACTGGGCACTACTCAGCCGCGACAATCACGACATCCACACCATTCGACCGCAACCGCGACCACGCACGCGCAACAGCCGCAAGATGCACCCCACACGGGACACCATCGAACTCAGGAATGGCACTCCACAACGCCTCATCCGTCGCATACGTCACAATCTCGAACGGACTATCAGAACTCGACAAACCATCCATCACAAGCGAACCAGAAAACGACTCAGAGGTATCCACAAGACTTTCAACCTGCTTGGCACGCTTATCAGGAAAAGGCCTCAGCCCGCTTTCCCATGACGCGATCGATGTGCTTGCAATCCCAAGCCAACCGGCGAGCATTCCTTGGCTGATTCCTAGTATTCCGTTACGTACTGACCGTAATGTTGCTGCGTTCACGTTTCTTCCTTCCAACGCCACGTGTTTTGTGTGCGTTGTGTTCAGTTTATCCGTGCGTGTCAGTGTGGTCATGTGCGTGCTCCTGCGTGGCGTTCCCAGCATGTTGGGCATAGTAGGATCACTTCTGTCAGCCATGACCACTTGTCTTGCTCAATATGTCTTGCTATAGCACTCCCTGAGTGCAGCAACTCCGAGGTGGTACTACAGTTGTCGCATTGCGCATGCCACTCGACTGATATCAACTCGCCCCATTGGTTGTAAGTTTCCTCATGTGTAATCATTCCGTCATCTCCTTAACATCTGTGATGCGTACGAAGTCGTACAGCATCTCCATGCCATGCATCACTCCGACCGAGACGGTCACCGTTTTGCGATTCACCCGCACGACACGATCCCAGGTACGCCCGTGGTTGGTGGACACCATGTCACCCTTGGCGATGTTCTCTGGACCGTAGGAGCGGATCCCTTCGGCCTTCTGTTGCTCACGCACACCACGCCAATACTCGACCTTGCCCTGAGCATCAGAAAGCGCGGCTAGCGACCGCGCCATCAACTCAGGTGACATCCCAGCATCCCAGTGCAACGCTTGCTTGGCCTCGTTGCGTAGAATCTCACGGTTGAGACGTAGTATGTCAGCTTCCAATTTATTGATCCGGTTTTGCACCGTCACAGGTGAGTACCGTTTCTGTGTGGCGCGTGCGGCCACCGTTGCGCGACGATCAATCTCGGTGGCCTCGGTCTCGGCAGTCAACCATGTGCGTGTGGCACGGTCGGACCTTGCCAATGCAGCACGATGACCACTCTCGGAGTGGTGACCGACCTTGATGGGCTCACCCATGGGCGGTAGCGCACGCATAGCTGACTCGTGAGTATGGTACGCGGCATCAGCCTCGGCGTGCTTCTTGACGGCTTTTGCTTCCAACGCCGCTACCCGGTCTTCCACGCGTGCGGCCTTGGACTCTTCCACCTCCGCAGTCCCAACAATATCCATGGAGATATCCAATACGACCTCATGTCCTGCTTCCTCAAGAGCGGCTTTTGTCCGTGTGATGCGTTCCATGTTCGGCAGATTGTCTCGACTGTGGTGGATCCCCCAGACCTGGAGTGATGGCCACCAACGCCACCGATGTTGCCTCAGGATGTCGGTTGCACCGTCTCCTCTTTTCGTCCCGTCGATTCTTGTTCCGTCGGTGTAGGTGTGTGTGATGGTAAGCATGATTGATTCCTTGTCTTGGCGTGTCACCACACCAGGGTCGGTTGTGTGTGTGTTTGTGGTAAGTGTGGTTGTGTGCCGTTGTCGTGCTCCCACCACACCAGGAGAGCCTTGGTCGCGTTGGCGCGAGACGTGAACAGCCCGAGCCTGTCACCGTGGTCCGTGTGAGCAACGAACAACCTGTTATGTGGTCGAATCGTCCCGCACGTGGCGCGGTACGCGCCATCGTCGCCGATGGCACACACCGTCCACTGTGATGCGTACTGGCGGGCCATCATGGTGGTTACCCCTCATCGTCCAGCGCGTAATCGAGGAAGAGGGACGCCCCAGCCGTTAACCGCGCGACTCGCATCAGGTCATGCATCGCGGCGACTTCACGACCCGCGAGCATCCCCTCATTCCTTGGTATCCCATAAAGCAACTCTCTGGCCTTTTCGACAGCCTTGAAGAACATATCCATTGTCAAATCATCATCAAGGGTCATTCCAATGCCTCCGCTCTCGATCTGATGGCGGCGATCATGGCCCCTGTTGCCGCCCATCGTGTCGTGTAAGGTCGGATCGTCACAGAACTCCACGAGACCGTCGTGAATCCCCAGGCGCGACCACCACCACGCACATAGCCCGGCAAGCGCCGACCGGCAACATACACCCCGTACACGCCATCACCACCGGACCACGTCACCCTGTCACCGTTCCCAGTCTGGTAAATCGTCATGATGACACCACCTCGAGGATAGCGGAATACGGGACGCGATCACGAAAACCTGTGTTGAAACTCTCGACTGTGACAGTCTTCGCATTGACGCGAACAACTCTCCTGTAATCGACTAGATGGCCGTTACGGAGAACAACGCGACCACGTTTCGGAGTGATCCACACTCGGTCGCCAACCTTCACGATAATGGTTTCGCACATGGCTCTACCTCCTGATATTCGAGTTCCTTCCAGATGTTCCAAACGCAACTGAAGATGTTGTCTCCAGTATCGGCGTCAAGGTAGTCATCCTCGCTAGCGTGAAACAAGTCGAGTGCGTTCATGATGTACTGCCATGCCGTCGTGTCGAACGTGATACGCGCAACCCCCTCCATAATGTCGAGATCGCAACGCCGCACGTACTTCCTCCTCCTCGCCGCGATATCCTCCATCGTTTCTGGAGTCACGCGTACCTGTACCATATCGGCGTACGCATGTGTATTTGGCGTGTTCATTGTCATGTCCTTTCGTTGTGTTGATGGTCGTTGCAGTATTCATTGTCACACTGTGGGTCTGGCCCCCACCACCGAACACCACCACTGCCAGTGAGTCGTGGGGACTCGCGGCGATCCGCCCAGAAAACGCGCCATGTTTCAAGCGTTGGCTCATCACACGAGCCAGCGCCCATGAAATACGCGTAGGCGAAAGCATGTCGGCGTTGTGGCGTTCCCGAGGCCTCCCATGCGTCGTCAGCGTTGTCCATGGCGCGGATAGTCTCCATAAACTTGACGCGGAGGATGAGCCGGTGGTGACCACGAGCCTTCCTTGATGCCCTCGCGATGTCCTCATCAGAGCGGAAGAACGAACCGGCTTGGGTTCCACGAGGATTGTAGATTTCAATGTCGTCCATTTCTATGTCTAGTCTTTCTAAAATAGTAATTGTTCGATAGCGACGACGCGGCATGTGTTGCCTCGCGCGTCGGTGTAGGTCTGCCCGAGATCAGCGGTCCCAGGTGGTAGGGCTACGGTCTCGACCATGCCCATGTGTGTTCGGATATGCGCGACCGTGGCAGACCCCCATAGGTCTGCCAACAATCGTGCTTGTGCGTATGCGTCCTCTTCCATGTTAGAGCGCCATGAAACATTCCTTGGCGGCTTTCTCGCGCATCTCACGAGTCCCACGCAGCGCCGTCTTGGTCATACGCGGATTGTCAACCCAGTAGCGCAACAACTCTTCCGTCGCGTACTTCCTCGCGCGTTTCATGGTCATCCTGAACAGGTCACGGGACTTAATACCATCGGCATAACCAAGCTTGTTCACCAACAACCCCTTACAGGCGATATCAGCCGCTTCCCATTGCCGGTCAATCATGTCACCGGCCCACTCCAGTTGCGCCCTGCGCTCCATGGATTTCTGATACCTGTCCCGTGAGTCGAGATGCGCCTCGATCATCGTGATAACAGCCGTATCGTCCTCATCGATAGCCATATCAAGCAACGCCTGAAGCTCCTCCTCAGACAAGGTGTGCATGTCGCTTTCCGCCAAGGCTTGGAAGATCTCCGAGGACCCCCCAAGCCAATGCGCGGGGATATCGCCGCTGAGCTGTTCGATGTTGAACACCGTATAGAACTTGATATATTTCTTCGGTTTCCCCGTGGCATCCTGGTCACTCTCATGAGCCCCGACTTTCATAATCTTGGTACCATGGCACCCGCGTCGTGGATGGCAGTGGTTCGCCGTGGCGTCCAGGAACGTCACGAAACGAGGGTTGACCCAGCCGTTGGCCGCCATGGCCTTAGAAAGGATTTCAGTATTCGCACCCTGGTACGTCGTGCCAGACGCCGGGTTGCGAGGGTTGTTGTTCGTCATGCCATCACCTCATATGAACTTAGATTGTCGACAGTCGTGTCAAGGTGCCCAGCGATAGCGGTAGCAAGCTCAAGGTTGTCGTCGAAACTAATATAGTCAGTGGTGCGTGATGCCCACCTGTCGTCACTGTCCAAATCGAAAGGCAGATATCCCGCTTCCACTATCAGCTCCACGCCAACGGGAGACGACCACACGGTGCCTGTCGTAGATACCGGCGCATACGCGCCGCGTACTTCCACCATCACGCCTCCCATCCCGTTATCGTCCCGCCATTCACGCACGTACCTTGTCGTGTTCATGCCACTGCCTCCGAGTCTTCATCGTCGTTATCCCAGTCGTCTAGTTGGTCGAACGAGTGGTACCCAGTTGCCACGAACAGCAGGGACTCTAGAGTCTCCATGCTGTACCCATTGATACGTGTGATGAACGTAAGAGTTTGCTCATTGATACCGCTTTCAAGCAGGTAATCCCATGCCCGCGCGATTTCTTCGTCTTGTGCGGTGTACATTGTGATGCCCCATTCCAATAGTTGTTGCATTGCCGCCACCGTGGCGACAACGTGAGTGCCTCATGCCCCTACCGACGGGGTGACTGATATCAGCTACATGAGGCTTGCCAGTTACGGCAAGATAGGTGTGTATTTGTACGCGTGTTTCAGTTCCTCCACGAGCCGCCATGCGTCCCCATTGCGAGACAACTGAGGTACCCTGTTATCGAGTTTCCCGTGCCTCAGGAGTGACACGACAGCACGCCGATCACTCACGGGAATCAGCGATAGCGCGTCTGCTAGGCGGCCCTGTCCAGCGTGGAACGTCGCCATCAAAATAGTCTCGTGTGAAGTGGTAATGTTCATCACGCCACCACCGCGATATAGGTATCTTTCCGGCGTTTCACGTCGGAACCGTACCCAGGTCCCGAGTACCGGGTAGGGTGATTTCTACTGCCCTCAATTGTGAAAGCTGCTAACGGGACAACCTCGCCACTGGCGATGGCACGCCTATCCGCCGCGTAGGCCTTCCTGACTGTGACAGGCTGCGTTGCCTCAAACTCTGCGAATACTGATACGCGAATGAAAGACTTGTGCGCCTCATCGATTGCGACAACGCCGTAACCCTGACGATACAACTTGTATTTCATTGCTATCACCTGCAATCCATGCAGGTAGACCAATTGCCTGATATCGGCTTATGGCAGTGACGGCAGAATTCCGGGTCGTCCCAGAAACTGATCTCACTCCCAAGCCGGTACGTTCCCCAGCTCGTGCTAATAGTAATCATGAATGTATTCCTTTCTTCAATACAACTGATATTGCAATAATTCCAGCGAGACAGCTAAGGCAACCCGCCGTGATTGTCGCGCCTGAAAATGAGAAAAACCCAGCGGCAAAAGCGACAATAGTAACTATGGACATTCTAGTGATGTTTGTGGTATCGTGCGGTTGGTGGCCCGCGCTACCGGGCCACCAACTCTAATTACTTCCTTCTTCTCCTCCTCCGCTTCCCTTTTCCACGCGCCTTGAGGATGCGCAGCTTGACGGACCACCTCGCGGCTAGGACAATAGAGGTAATAAAGGCGGCGACACCTATCAGGAGTTGGGCGTACGCCGTAATTAGATCGGGATTTTGCACGATAATTCCTTTCTGCTATACCCGAGGGCGGTAACCACAGTGGTTACCGCCCTTGGTGGTAGTATCAGGAATCGAACCTGATATAGTCTTACAATTGTTCTAGCACTGTGCTAAACAACAGCTATGGCCCCCATTTATGTCCCTCTATATCGTGATATATTGGACCGGAGTTCCAAGCCACTACCTCCCTGATGGCTATGCGATACCGCAAACCACCTAAGATTTATTGATATACATTCCACGCCCGCGGACAAGTCACGCAGCGCAACTGATATAGCTTTCAATCAGTCGCTAGGCACGGTTTATTGTTCGGCACCACGCTATCTAATACGAGCGTGGCTTAACCGTTCGGAATATGCCTATCCAGATATCTTCCCCGTCTTGGATCGGTCGTACTGACTATGGGATATCGCCTAACACGCTGATAATGAAATCGTCCTTGCCCGTTCGTAAATCCCTACTAGGCGCTAAGGTGTTGAAATCAGTATCACCGTGCCTGGTCACTCCCAGCGTTCCGGTATCTTAAAACCATTATTGAGTTATCAAATCGCCTTACGGCTACTCGTGTCAGCTAATTTGATTCCTCGATCCCTGTCACGGACCGAGCCATCGCGGTGACTCCCTCGCCTCTCTGTTCGCCCCGTCGGGGTTTCCGTCGATATGACAAGTATGGCATACGCACGACAGGTAGTGCAAATCAGTTACGCTCGAAATGACTACTTAAGTTCTCATTCTTACTACTTAAGTTCGCTCTCACATTAGATAGAAATGCGGCCTGACAGCACGGAACACAGCTGGAAAACTCGCGAAAAAAAATTTTCGACTTGGGCAAAAATTGCCGAAAAATTGCCGAAAAACAGTTACTGATAGCGGTTACCAGGTGGCCTGTCGTGATGATCGCCCACCGTGGGACTGCCCACCGTGGGACTGCCCACCGTGGGACTGCCCACCGTGGGACTGCCCACCGTGGGACTGCCCACCGTGGGACTGCCCACCGTGGGACTGCCCACCGTGGGACTGCC
>Ga0123357_10000019_pt1 | contig 142254 bp, 140 predicted proteins | sample TergutEmb28metaG_FD_89873 | JGI IMG/M metagenome (GOLD analysis project Ga0123357, IMG submission 89873) | Embiratermes neotenicus P4 segment gut microbial communities from Petit-Saut dam, French Guiana - Emb289 P4 | ecosystem: Host-associated > Arthropoda: Insects > Digestive system > Gut ...
AAAGAAGGGAGTGATACGTTCAAGCTGTTCAATGGAAAGATAAAAAAGTTGGTTCATGGCGTCCTCCTTGGACATAGGTAACCAACTTCTTTAGTAAATGCAATTAATGAGTCCTGAACCTAGTTGTTGCCCTTGATGTTCAAGGGAAACGCTGAAGTGCGTCCTGAGTCAAGTTGATGCGGCCAGACGGTGGCATCCAACTGTAATTGTCACTACAAAATCATAAAGCAAGGTGAAAAAATGGCGAACCTGAAGGGAACGAAAACAGAGAAAAATTTGATGGAGGCGTTTGCCGGCGAAAGCCAGGCGCGGAACAAGTATACCTATTTCGCTTCCAAGGCGAAAAAGGAGGGCTATGAGCAGATCGCGGCTATTTTTGAAGAAACTGCGGGCAACGAAAAAGAACACGCAAAGATCTGGTTCAAACTGCTTTGTGGAGGCGACATCCCCACAACCACCGATAATCTCAAGGCCGCTGCCGCTGGCGAGCATGACGAGTGGACTGAAATGTATAAGCGCATGGCGGCCGAGGCGCATGAAGAAGGCTTCAGCGACATCGCCTTCCTCTTCGAATTGGTCGGAAAGATAGAGAAAGAGCATGAGGTGCGCTATCTTAAGCTGCTGAAAAACATTGAGGACAGTTCCGTCTTTACGAAAAGGGAAAAATCTGTCTGGATCTGCCGCAACTGCGGGCAGATCGTGGACAGCGAAAGCGCCCCGCAACTATGTCCCGTCTGTGCTCATCCCCAGGCCTATTTTGAGTTACGCGTCATCAATTATTAGCTGGATATGGCCTATTGAGGTCATTATCTATCCCTCTTGACAACACATAGTTAATGGAGGTGTTTTCCATGAAAAACCTGAAATTGTTCATCTGCCTCTTGGCAGTTACCACGTTCCTCTTGATGGGTGGCCTTGCTCGCGCTGAAATGATCAAGGCGGAAGTGTTTCTGTCCACGGAAAAAGGGCCGGGGGCACACATTGGCACTGTCACCTTCACTGATACTCCGGCAGGCCTCGAAATCAAAACCGATCTTAGAGGATTACCTCCGGGCAAACACGGTTTCCATGTGCATGAAAAGGCCGATTGCGGCGCTGTGGAAAAGGAGGGTAAAGCCGTGCCCGCTATGGCGGCAGGTGGTCATTACGATCCTGAAAAGACCGGCAAACACCTCGGCCCGGATGGCGGCGGGCATCTCGGTGATCTGCCCGTGCTGGATGTGGCTGCTGACGGCACCGCCAAGGTAGTCATGACAGCCAAAAAACCCAAAGCCCTAGACTTCAAGGATCGCTCCCTGATGATCCATGCGGGTGGGGACAACTACTCAGATGATCCTGTGCCCCTTGGCGGCGGCGGCGCCCGCATGGCCTGCGGCCTGATCGAGTGAGTACAGCCCTGCTGGCTCTCGAAGCCAGCAGGGCTTGTGGGGATTGACAGGGTAACAGGTTAACCTAAACGTGTCGAACAGATTTGGCGACCAAGACGACCTCAAAAACCACCTCAAAAAATTTCCACCTGACCTGCCCTCTGAGACGGTCCAAGGATTCCCTCAATTTCTTGTTCCTTCAAAGAAAGAGAATATTGCCGTACAATTCTGAGGCACTGGACCGCTTACCAGGGGCAGGTCACTATCAGCAACAAATTTATCGAAAGTCATTGGATTGTTCCTGGTGTCAGTCCTTAGTCAGCGTGTCGATCTTATATTGATCAAGCGGAATCAGGTCTGCGACATCCAGAATATTGCTATAATGCAGGGTCGTCCCCTCAGAAGCAAGGCAGTGATCGATCAGCGCAATGACGAGTTTTGTATAATTCTCGGCGCTCTTTTTCCGTACCGTTTCCATAGCCTCGTACACGTTCAATACAAAGGGACCATTGCGATCATTTCGTGGGGAACGACGGAATAGCCAGAGAAGATCAGCAGGTATGCGATCTTCAGTTTCCTCAATCCTCTTTATCCATATTGAGTATATTTCCTCTTTGCTCTTGCTCTTCGTCATGTACTGTTCCTGAAGGTCATCGAATTTAACCTTCGCATTGTACCGTTCCCTAAAATCATCGCATCCTCTCGCGAATCGTTCTAACTCTTCAGGATCACGACTGTATTCCAGTGTGCCTGGCATGAACTCACTCTTCTGCAGCGGCATCGCCACGCCTGCTGGCACATTGTGTGCGCCGGCCAGTATCGCCTGGTCGACCAGCAGTTGACGCTCGTTCCAGCGGATGACACCACGAAGCCGCAGAACCGGCGCCCGCTCGAAGATCAACTCTACCCAAGGGCTAGAGAGCCGGAAGCCGCCGGATGACGATGGTGATCGCACATCAAGTGACGGCATCGGCGCAAAGGGATCGTCCTTCCGATTGGCGAGAGGCCACATCACGAATTGAAGTAGCGATTCCTTGTTCTCGTTGTCGATGCGGAGATTGTTCCTCTCGAGCCAAATTGCAATGTGTTTGACCACAGCCGTCGCAAGGGTGTGGGAATACGAACATCGATCGCGTACTTCGGCGATTGAGGCAGCGATCCGCCTGGAACCGCTCTCCGATTCGTCCACGATCTGGATGGGTATGGGGAGGTCCGGCAAAGCCCCCCAAGTATTCTCCACGCAATCGTTATGCTCTTTCGCTGCATGGGCATTGACCTCTTTCATCTCATTCAGCCAGCGCAATTGTTTCTCTGTTGGGGGTCCAGGGCTTGACACCTCTCATCCGCTTTGCCCCCCTGGGCGCAAAAGGCGGCCTGGGCGGTCGCCGCCCAACACAGTGCCAGAATCGGAAATAGCAGGGAGCCACCCGATCTTCCGCGCACCTTGCTCCATTTCATTGTCGAAGTCCTCCTATAACGCTCGGCAACAATTCTGCTGTTGACGAAGATTGATGTTGCTTTGGGCGAAATCATGTTGCCATGACGCGAACGTGTCGAACAGATTTGGCGACCAAGATCACCTCAAAAACTACCTCAAAAAAAATCCTCCCGGAGCGCATGTACTCCGAGAGGATTTTTTGCTTCATTGCCGTCCGACAATTTCAAGCTACAAAGCCTTGTTCGCCTCCATGTGCAGGACCAGGTCAAGCATGCGGTTGGAATAGCCCCACTCGTTGTCATACCAGCTCATGATCTTCACCGAGGTGCCCAACACCTTGGTACAGAGCCCATCGACAATGGACGAATGTGAATCTCCCTGAAAATCGATCGAGACCAGGGGTTCTTCCGTATAACCAAGATAACGATTGGCGGCGGCGGCAAGCACCTTATTGACCTCTGGAACCGTTGTTTCCCGTTCCACCTCAATCACCACGTCAACCAACGAAACATCCGGCGTCGGCACGCGAACCGCCAAGCCGTCAAACTTGTTTTTCAGCTCCGGGATGACCAAGGCCACGGCGGCGGCGGCACCCGTTTTGGTCGGCACCATCGACAGGGCTGCGGCCCGCGCCCGGCGCAGGTCGGAATGGGGGAAGTCAAGCAGACGTTGATCGCCGGTATAAGAATGCACGGTGGTCATGAGTCCGCGCTTGATGCCAAAGTTATCCAAGATAACCTGCGCCACCGGAGCAAGGCAGTTGGTCGTACAGGAAGCATTCGAAACCACATGGTGCACAGTGGGATCGTACTCGTCCTCATTCACTCCCATGACAATTGTCTTGACCTCGCCTTTGGCCGGCGCTGAAATGATCACCTTGACCGCCCCGCCATCGATATGTGGCTTCGCCGATTCCATGTCGCAAAACAATCCCGTGCATTCAAGCACGTATTCAGCCCCAAGACTCGCCCAAGGAATTTCCCCGGGCTTACGATGGCTGGTGATGGGAATCGTCCTGCCGTCGACGACAATGCCGTTGTCGCCGACCGTGACCTGCTGGTCGGATCGCCCCATGATGGAATCATATTTCACCAAATGCGCAATGGTTTTGATATCGGTAAGATCGTTGATCCCAACAATCTCGATATCGGCGAACAGAGGATCCTTCTCCAATGCCCTGAAAACATTCCTGCCTATCCTGCCGAAACCATTGATTCCCACTCGTATCGCCATAATCTTCCACTCCTTCCTTCTACTGTTACAGATGTTGGACCTGTTTTTTTCTTGTGTAGCTTCTCGATCCTACCTAAGCAGTGCCTCAATGTGCGCTACCCGAACCCAGTTGCATAGCAATTCCGGCCATCACGCGCCAAGACTCGCTCGTACAGCTTTTGTGCCGTATCCGGGATTGCTCTCGAACGTTGTCGTATCCATACAGCCTGTTCTACCAGCGCGCCCTGGCGCAAAAATAGAGGAGACCCACAGACGTCTCCCGGAGACAATAATCCCGACCGCCGCCGCGTCAACCGCCATAGTAATCACCGCGCCTCCGAAATCTTGCCGCCGGACCGCCGCCTCACTGCTCTCTAGCCTGTATCATGGCCTGTCGATAGAGATGCAGATACGATTCCATCACTTTTTCCCAGGTGTGCAGGTGCCAAATCCGCTCCACCGCCGCCATCCGCATTGTCCGCAGCGCATGCGGGTGGTGCCGGTACAGCCGCAAGGCCCCTGCCAATGCTTCGGCCAATTGTTCAGGCGTGTTCTCGCTATACGTAAACCCGGTCTCGCCATCCAGCACCTTGACCAATCCACCCACCCGATGCACGATGGGCAAGTTGCCGAACAACTGGGCGATATAATCGGTCAGGCCGCAAGGTTCATAACGCGATGGAATGACAAAAAAATCACCAGAAGCATACACCTTGTTGGCCAAGATTGCGTCATATCCCTTGAGAAAACAAACCCGTCCCTGCCCAAGATCGGATGCGCTCAGTTGTTGGAGTGCCTCCTCAAACTCGAATGCCCCGGATCCCAGAAAAAGAAATTGCAGGGATGGATCATTCGACAACAACGCATGCAGCGCCTGGATCAGGATGTCCACTCCTTTCTGGGAGGTCAGCCGCCCGATAAAAGTTCCCAGCGGTCTCTCTGGGGTGACGTCCAACACGCCATACTGTCGCACGCGCTCCCAAGGTCCGCTGGCGGCGATGGTCGCCAGCAAAGCGCGTTTGCACTCCTCTTTGCCGGCAAAATCTCCTCGGGCGACATTATATCCCGCTGTCAAGCCCAAAGTTTCGGGCGCAGTCGTGTCAAAGGAAGCGGGATCAATACCGTTAGTGACGCCTGCCAGAGTGACGCCTCGCCCCAGCAGGGCATGCCCCAACCAACCGGTGCGACTATCTTCGGCCGTCTGCTGCAATTCCCGGCCATACTGTTCGCTGACGGTATTGAGGATGGCGTAGTCCGCAGCCACGATGAAGGGATCAAAGCTCTCGCCCAGCCGACCTCTTGTGATTACCCTGGTAGGCAGCCCGGTTATCGCGCGGGCAAAGGCGAGGTCACTGACTTCCTGGTGATACCCCTGGCCGGCATTGTGAATGGTGACCAATGCGCCTGAGCGGCGAAAGAAATGGCGGTAGCCGCCAACCTCGCGCATAACCGCGGGCAAGATCGCGGCATGACCGTCGTGACAATGAACGACATCGGCCTGTTCACCTAAAAGGATCATCAGATCAAGAGCGGCCTTTTGCAGCAGGATGTTCATGGCGAAATAATCGAAATGCCCCCCGCCTCTCCGTTGCCAGGCGACCTCCTGTTCATCCTCTTCGGTATAGGTGTAGACGGCCCGTTTGGTTGCAAACCGGTCTGCCTCCACCAGGAAAATCAGCACGCCGTTGATCTCCGCCTGCCAGATGGCCACCGCTTCCCGCCGCTCTTCGCCGACGTAATGCATATCCACATCAAACGTGTGGGCATAGCGACGGCCTCCGATTCGGCCATTCCGTCCACCGACATCGGTCAGAGAAAACCCCAAACCGACAGGATCCATGAATCCATAGCGGGGCAGCACGACCCTGACCTTGCAGCCGCCGTATACAGCCAGGGCCTCTGCCAATTGGCGGCATACATCCTTGACACCGCCGGCGCCAGCCAACTTGTCATATTCGCGGGTAACCATCCAGACCGAACGTACTTGGACTTGATTATCCCCGGTATCGATTTCCATGTTCACAATTTCCCTCAAACAGCAAGCGAAACCACGTTTCTTTGGAATCACTCTTCATGCTTCCAAATCACCTGCGCATGTTCTGTATGATCTCCGCAGCCAACTGCTCCGGCGTCCTGTTTGCCGCACAAAGCCGCATGTCGGAACCGGCCGCATACATTGGCCGGCGGCGCTCCAGTAGATGTCCGATCTCGTCCGCGACTGCCTGCCCGGTGAGGGAAGGCCGTTGGTGTCCGGAATCGGGATCATTTTGCAGACGTTGTCGAATGGTGCCGACATCGGCATCAAGCCACACCACAAACGCGCACCGCCTCAACGCCTGCCACTCTTGGCTGTGCTCGATCGCACCGCCGCCGGTCGCCAGAACGGTTTGCCGCATCATGGCGAGTTCTCGCAACAATTCAGATTCGACAGTCCGAAAGAAAGACCAGCCATGACGGGCGACGATATCGGCAATGGGTGCCCCCAACCGTTGGCGCGCCAAATCGTCGGTATCAAGAAAAACCCAGTGCAACCGGGCGGCAACGATACGCCCCACCGAAGTTTTACCTGTTGCCCGGAAACCGGTCAGAATGAGATTGTGTGCTTGCATGTCCTTTTCCTATTTACCACAAAAATGGGAAAGCGGGTGTCACATTTTTCTCTTTTCTTTTTAACAGGCTATCCTTACTGTTCCAGCACAGGACATGAACGAGGAGCAACCGGCAGCCGACATGGAATACAAAGATTATTATACAATTCTGAGTGTGGCCCGCGACGCCACCCAAGACCAGATCAAACAGGCCTATCGCAAGGCGGCCCGCAAATACCACCCCGATGTCAGCAAGGATGCCGGGGCCGAGGCCAAATTCAAGGACATCGGCGAGGCCTACGAGGTCTTGAAGGATCCTGAGAAACGGGCGGCATACGATGCCTTCGGCGCCAACTGGCAAAAAGGCCAGCCATTCGAACCGCCTCCCAACTGGGATGCGGGCTTCGAATTCAGGAGCGCCGGAACCGATGCCGGGGAATTCAGCGATTTCTTCGAATCCCTGTTCGGACATGGTCATACCGGGAGGCGACAGACCCACGCCTTCCGGATGAAAGGCGAAGATCACCACGCCAAAATCATCATCCCCTTGACCGATGCCTATCAGGGCGCCCGCCAGACCATCACCTTGACCCGACCGGTGGTTGATGGCGGCGGCAAAGTCAGCGCCAGCCCTCATATCATGCATGTCAGCATTCCCAAAGGCATCATCGAAGGCCAGCGGATCCGCCTTGAAGGCCAGGGGATGCCCGGCTACGACGGCAGCCCGGCCGGCGATCTCTACCTTGAGATCGCCTTCCAGGAAGACAACCTGTTTCACGCCGAGAAGCGCGACATTCACCTCACCCTGCCGATCACTCCCTGGGAGGCGGCCCTGGGCGCGACCGTCACCGTACCGACGCTGGATGGCCAGGTGCAGATCAAAATTCCTCCCGGCTCGCAGGGCGGAAAAAAATTGCGCCTCAAAGGCAAAGGTCTCTGCTCTGCCAGCCACCAGGGCGACCAGATTGTGACCTTAAAAATCGCCGTGCCCGAACCAACGACCGATGAACAGCGAAAGCTCTATCAGACCATGATGGAGCAGATGCCGTTCAATCCTCGTGCTGGACTGGGAGATAATTCATGACTGAACAACACATCTATATCCAGGGGATGATCTTAAACGAGGAGACGCGCTGTTCCCTTGCCGACCTCTGTTCGCTCTGCGGCGTCAACACGGCGATCATCCACGAAATGATCGACGAAGGGCTCATCACCCCGGAGGGCATTGCTGTCCAGGAATGGCGGTTTACTTCCGTGGCGATCAAGCGGGTGCAGACGGCCATGCGGTTGCAACGCGACCTCCGGGTCAACCTGCCTGGCTGCGCCCTGGTGCTGGATCTGCTCGACGAGCTGGAGGAGCTGCGACGCCTCTCACCCCACCGCTGAGCAGAAAAACATTTTCCCCGAGCCCATGATTCCCTTCACCGAACTGTTCAGCCAGCCGCATCTAGCGTCCTTCCTTCTTGGATGCGGTGCCGGTGTCCTGTTCCTGGGCTTTATTTTCCTGCTCATCCAGCAGCGTCTGCAGCGACGGCAATGGGCGCTTTCCCTGCGATTGGAACGAGCGGAGGAACAGGCCCGCTCCCATGGCGACGAGGCTGCGCGGCTGCGGACAGAACGCGATCAGTTTGCCAGGGAGCGCCGGACATTCGAGATTGAAAACGCCTCTCTGCAGACCTCCTGCGCCGCCTTGGAACAACAAATCCAGGAACGGAACGCTCTTTTGGCCGAGACACGCCGGCAGATTGAACAAGACTTCAACGTGTTGGCCGGAAAAGTCATCACCGAAAAAGGGGAACAACTCACCAGCCAGCATGCCTCTGCCCTGACCTTGCTGCTGCGGCCGTTTCACGAGCAGTTGGCCGAGTTCAAGAAAAAGGTGGAAGAGGTGTACGATCTTGAGGCCCGTGACCGGGTATCGATGATCAAAGAGGTCGAACAGCTCAAGCAGCTCAACACCCAACTCAGCGCCGATGCGACCAATCTGGCCGAGGCCCTGCGCGGCAGCAACAAGCTCCAGGGGCAATGGGGGGAAATGGTCCTGGCCCGTTTGCTTGAGGCGTCAGGGTTGCGCAGCGGCACCGAATTTGCCCTCCAGGTCAGCCTGAAGACGGAAGATGGCACGACATTGCAGCCGGACGCCCTGGTGTATCTGCCTGAAAACAGGACGGTCATCATTGACGCCAAGGTGTCGCTCAAGGCGTTTGCCGAGGCGCACGGCGCGCAAGACGAGATGTACCGGCAACAGCAGATCAAATTGCATCTTGAGTCGATCAAGCGCCAGATCGGCCTCCTGGCGCACAAGCAGTACCATCGGCTGACCGGTTCGGGATCCCTCGACTTTGTCCTGCTGTTTATTCCGATCGAGGCCGCTTTTCTGCTGGCGGTCAACGAGGACCAGGAACTGCTGGTCAGTGCCATGCAACAACACGTCATCCTGACATGCCCATCGACCCTGTTGGCCATCCTCCGGACCGTGCATCACCTCTGGCGCATGGAGAAGCAAAACCGCAACAGTTTAGCCATTGCCAAACAAGCGGGGAATTTATATGATAAATTCGTCGGGTTTACCGAAGCCTTCGAAGAGATCGGCTTGCGCCTCAACCAAACTCAAACGGCCTGGCACACGGCACGCAACCGGTTGAGTGCCGGCCAGGGCAATCTAATCGCCAGAACCGAAGCCCTGAAAGAGCTAGGCGTGCAGACCAGCAAACAACTGCCCGATTCCCTGAAAGTTTCCTCTTCCACAGAACCAACACCATGAAGTATCTCAGCCTTGTCGTCCTGCCCTTATTGTTCCTCCTGTCTTCCTGCGCCACCAAAGGACAGACCGACGCTGCCGGCGCCACCGCAGACGCTCCCATCGGCCATAAGACCAGCGCCACATTGACTGGCGCGGCTGCAGGCGGCATGCTGGGCTATATCGTCGGCAACAAGATGGATACGTATGACCGCGAGCAGCTCAATCACACCTACGAACGAGGCGTTTCCAACCAACGTTCAGCCTGGATCAATCCCGATACCGGCAACCAATATGCGATTACTCCGCAACCGGCCTACCAGGATCCCGGCACCCGTCAAGTCTGCCGACGCGCGGAAATAGAGGCGATCATCGACAGCAAGCCGCAGCACACGTACAGCACTGCCTGCCGTGACCCACACGGTTCCTGGCAATTGCAGTAATCATCAGGTCGACACCACCATGCCCAAAGGCGACATAACCGTTGCAACCAGCAAACAGTTGGAGATGATCGACCTGACCGACCGGTTGCAGCAGGTGATCGGCAACATTGATGACGGCATTCTGTACGTCTATAATCCGCACACCACAGCCGGGCTCACGATCAACGAGGGGGCCGACCCGGACGTGCAGCGCGATATCCTCGGCGCCCTGGGCCGGATCGTGCCAGTCGATTACCCGTATCGCCATAGCGAGGACAACTCGCCTGCCCATCTGATGAGCGCTGTGACTGGTTCTTCGGTCACGGTATTCATTCACCGGGGCCGCCTGCAACTCGGGACGTGGCAGCGTATCTTTTTCTTCGAATTCGACGGCCCTCGCAACCGCCAAATCTGGTGGAAAACACTCGCCGGATAACTCCCACCATTGCAGGAAACCCTATGTTTTTCGGACTCAATCGCACCACAGACGAGCAATCTCTGATCGCCTTTCTCAACCTGTTCAGCAGCGACCGGCTCACCCGTGAACTCGTTCCCCGCCTGAGCGAGGAGGAAATCCATCAGGTGGTTGATCTGCTGACCCAGGTCATGCGTAACCATTTGAGCAGCGACGAATATCACCGCCTCTTTCTTGGCGAAGAACACCACCACTGAGACCAAGGATCAGCAGGCCGCATCGCCATCCCTATGTATGCCCTAACCAATCTGCGCCAATTTCTGGACCTGTTGCGAGCCAACGATCAGTTGCTCACCATTGATGCTCCGGTCGATCCGTATCTCGAAATCGCCGAAATCCACCGAAGGGTTATCGCCCAAGGAGGGCCGGCGCTTCTTTTCACCCAGGTCAAAAACTCGAAATTCCCTGTGGTCACCAACCTGTTCGGCACACACTTGCGGCTGGAACTGGCCTTTGGCCGCCGCCCGCTTGCCTTTGTCCAGGAGTTGGTGCGTCTTGTGGAACACTCGTTGCCGCCCACCCTGGCCACCCTGTGGCAAGCCCGCGGCTTGCTCGCGCAAGGGTTGCGGGTTGGACTCAAACGAACCAGTTGCGGCCCTGTCCTGGAATGCCGGCAACGGCCGGCACGGCTCTCCGAGTTACCCATGCTCACCTCCTGGCACTCGGATGGAGGCCCCTTTGTCACCTTGCCTCTCGTGTACACCGAACACCCCGACGGCCTGGGCCATAACCTCGGCATGTACCGCATCCAGCGATACGACGACACCACGACCGGCATCCATTGGCAAATTCACAAGGGCGGCGGCTTCCATTACTTTGCCGCGGAACAGAAGAACCAAGCCCTCCCCCTGACCTTGTACATTGGTGGCCCACCGGCGCTGATGCTCGCCGCCATCGCCCCGCTGCCCGAAAATATCCCGGAACTGGTGCTCGCCTCCCTGTTGCAGGGAGAAAAGCTGCGGCTGGTGACCGATCCCGAAGGGGGCCATCCTGTGGTCGCTGAAGCGGAATTCGCCATCAAGGGTCATGTCCCGCCTCATGTCCGCCGGCCGGAAGGCCCATTCGGCGATCATTACGGCTACAACTCGCTGCAGCACGACTATCCGGTTTTCCAGACCACCCACCTCTATCACCGCAGGGACGCGATCTATCCGGCCACAGTGGTCGGCCGTCCCAAGCAGGAAGATTTTTTTATCGGCGATTTCCTCCAGGACCTTCTGTCTCCTCTGTTCCCGTTGGTGATGAAAGGGGTCATCCAGTTGAAAACCTTCGGCGAGACGGGCTTCCACTGCCTTGCCGCCGCCCGGGTGGCCGATCGCTATCCTCGCGAAGCCTTTGCCGCCGGTCTGCGCGTCCTTGGCGAGGGGCAGCTCTCCCTGACCAAATTCCTGCTGGTGACCGACGGCAGCATCGACGTGGCCGATTTTCCCCGGTTGTGGCAACATATCCTTGAGCGGATTCAATGGGACCGCGATCTGTTTGTCTTTGCCAACGTCTCCCAGGATACCCTCGACTACACCGGCCCATCGGTGAACAAAGGGTCCAAGGCCATGATGCTCGGTCTGGGGCAGGAAAAATGCAGAGAATTGCCCCTGGAATTTTCAGGTTCGCTGCCAGCGCAATGCAGCCACCCCAAGGTCTATCTGCCCGGCACCCTGGTGATCCAGGGAGCGCCTTACGGGTCTGCGCCCGAACTGGCGGCGGAACTGGCCGCTTTTCCCGAACTCGCCGGCTGGCCGGTCATGCTGTTGGTTGACTCCACCGAGGAGGCTTCCTGTTCCTTACAGGAATTTCTCTGGACGTTTTTCACTCGATTCGAGCCGGCCGCCGATATCCATGGCCGGGCGCAGACCGTACATCGCTTTCATGTGGGCCTGCAGCCGCCGATTGTGTTCGATTGCCGCATGAAGCCCTGGTACACCGAGGTGCTGCACGTTGATCCGCCTACAAGGCGGTTGGTGGATGAGAAAATCGCCGCCATCCTGCCCGCCAAATACCGGTAAAGTGCTCGCCGCGCGAGCACACGATACTGCTCTGACACCACATGGAAGAACGGCTGCAAAAGATTCTTGCCCAGGCCGGTATCGCCTCAAGACGGCAAGCCGAGCTGTTGATCCGGGCCGGCAGGATCCGGGTCAACGATCAGGTGGTCGTGGAAATGGGCTGCAAAGCCGACCCCTTCCGTGACCGGATCACCTGCGATGGCCAACCGGTCGTCTCTGAAGAAAAAATATACGTGCTGCTCAACAAACCGGCAGGATATGTCACCACTCTGGCAGATCCGCAGGGCAGGCCTATGGTTTCTGATCTCCTCGACGGAATTTCTGAGCGGCTTTTCCCGGTCGGCAGGCTGGATCTCGATACCGAAGGGGCCCTGCTTATGACCAACGACGGGGCCCTGGCCAACCGCATCCTCCATCCTCGTTTCGAGGTCAGCAAAACCTATGAAGCCCTGGTGGCCGGTTTTCCCTCAAAGGAAAAACTCATTCTGCTTGAGCAAGGGATCGTGATTGATGGGGTCAGAACGCAACCTGCCCGCGTGCGGGTACTGCAACGGCGTCCGGGTGAGAGCCTGGTCGAAATCACCATCCACGAGGGCAAAAAACGGCAGGTTCGGAAAATGTTTCAGGCGGTCGATCATCGGGTTCTGCACTTGAAAAGAACAGCGTACGGCCAGCTGCGATTAGGCACCCTTCCCCTTGGGGGATTCAAGATCCTCTCCCCGGACGATCTAAAAAAAATTTTTCGCGCAAAAACACCTTTACAATCAAAAACATAACTGATTAAATTTTCAATAACACCCTGTAATTTGTTCTCTTTATGTCGGCAGAGGCCGCAAATACTGTCTTCAGATGGAAAAACTGCCGTCGATGGCGCTTCCGCAGAAGATACTGGGGGAAAAAGGAATGAACAAATCGGAATTAATTGAAGCCCTGGCCGAAGCAATGAATCTGCCGATACGCGAAGCCGCCTCGATAACCAACACCATCATCGAAACCATGAGCGACGCGCTTGTACGGGGTGAATCGATAGAAATCCGGGGGTTTGGCAGCTTTGTCGTCAAGGAATACACTTCATATACCGGTCGCAACCCCAAGACCGGCGAAAAAATTAAAGTAAGGCCGAAGAAACTCCCCTTTTTCAAGGTGGGCAAGGAACTGCGGGAGCAGGTCAACAAAAACGACCGATAACCCCGCTTGCTAATTACCGTTCACCCCTTCCTCCTCCTGTCCGTCGACAACCTCGCCGACCAAATCATAGGTATGCGCCTCGGTGATTCGGACCATGACGATATCGCCAGGATTCACCTGCCCTGAAGTAATATAGACGCACCCGTCGATTTCCGGGGCCTGGAATCGCGTCCGCCCCTCCAGCAGCAAATCGCTCTCTTCGCTGGTCCCCTCGATCAGCACTGGTTCAAGACGGCCAACATAGCGTTGCTGTCTGCGTTCGCTGATGACAGCCTGGACCTCCATCACCCGCTGATAGCGGGATTCTTTTTCTTCGTCGTCCACCTTGCCCGGTAATTGCGCCGCCAAACTGCCATCTTCATCCTGGTATTGAAAGACGCCGACATGGTCGAGTTGCCAGGTACGCAGGGAATCGACCAATGCCGTCACATCTTCCTCGGTTTCTCCCGGAAAACCGACAAGCATGGTGGTGCGGATGACGCATGTCGGCACATACGTTCGTATCCGGCGAACCAGATCATCCAGCACGACATGGCGATAGCGGCGATTCATCGCGGTCAGCACCCGGTCGCTGACGTGCTGGAAAGGGATGTCGAGATAGGGGAGAAGGCGCGGCTCTCGCGCCAGCACATGCAAAAGTTCATCGGTCACACTGGCCGGATAGAGGTAGAGCAGGCGAAACCAGGGGATGTTCGTTCGTTCCAGAAGCGCTCGCAGCAGATCGGTCAATGCCATCGGCTCGGGTAAGTCCCGCCCATATGCGGTCAGATCCTGAGCAATCAGCGAAAGCTCACGCACGCCAGAGCGCTCAAGAGTAATGGCCTCGGAGGTCAGATCGGCAATCGTCCGACTGCGCAATCGCCCGCGGATCGAAGGAATCATGCAGTAGGCGCACCGGTTGTCGCAGCCTTCGGTAATCTTCAGATATGACCTGAACGGCGGCGTAATGATCCGGCGCGGGACTCGATGGTCCATCAGATAGGTGGCAAGGCCAGGCCGGGTAACGATATGGGAATGATCGGCGAGGCGATCGATCAATCTGCCGATATGCGGGAAGTCGTCGAGGCCGACAAAGAGATCGACCTCGGGTAGTTCTGTGGCCAGCTCCCTGCCATACCGCTGCACCATGCAGCCGGTCACCACCAACAGTTGCCCCGGATTTTCCTCTTTGCAGGCCGCCAGCTCAAGGATCGTATCGATAGCCTCTTCCACGGCAGGGCGAATGAAACCGCAGGTATTCACCAGAATAACCGAAGCGTGTTCCGCCTCCTGCACCACGGTATATTCCGCCCGCTCCAGATCGGCGAGCATCACCTCGGAATCAACCAGATTTTTGGGACAGCCCAAACTGACCATGTACAAGGTTTTCATACGATCTTACCATGCTGGATGAGCGAACAGAGGCATTCGAGCACCTGTCGGGAGCGGTGTCGAAAGCGTTTGAGATGCATGCCGGGGGCCCAGTCCTGGTGGAACAATTCATCAGATACCAGCATCACCGCAGCCAGGCTGATCTGACGAAAAGCGGCCACCGAGCGCAAGGCGGTATATTCCATATCAACGGCAAGAATACCCTGGGCCCCGTATCGCTCGACCTTTTCCCTGGTCTCCCGGTATACCGCATCGGTGGTCCATATTCTCCCCTGTTTGGGCCTGGAGAAGCTACCGGCTTCAGTTAGCGCGTCGATGAGCCGCAACCGCAGGATGTCGTCATCGTTTCCGGTGGTGCCTTGATAATGGGCGCTCGTCCCCTCCTCGCTCAGTCCTCCGGTGGGAATGAACAGATCTCCGGCGACGAGCGCCGGATGGAGCGATCCGCACCAACCGTACACAAGAATCCGGCGCGCCCCCAAAGCAATCAATTTCTCCAGGCAGATGGTCGCCATAGGAGCGCCAACCGCCGGGCCAGCCAGAAAAAATAGGTCGTTACTCTGCAGATGAGCATGGAAAATAGCATGCCGCACCAGACTATGGCGACGGACGAGCGAGGGGAAACCGGTGCTGTCGGCGGGATTGACCGACAATATGCCGATGGCAGGCAGCTGCGGTTCTCCCTTGCTCCTCGCGGGATTGATGATACAGTCGGACATGGCAGAACGTAGCAATAAAAAAGGGTTGCGGCAGCACCGCAACCCTTTTCCCGGGAATCTCCCGTTGATCGTTCGGCAGGATTACAGACCGAGCGCAGCCTTGAACGGGTTAGCATACAGCAGGATGAAGGCGATAACCAAACCATAAATGGCGATGGACTCGCACAGGGCCATACCAAGGATCATGGTGGTGGTGATCGCGCCCTTTGCTTCCGGATTACGGGCAACGCCGTCGCAAGCGCCGCGCAGACCGTTCCCCATACCGATACCGGCGCCAAAGCCTGCAAGACCGATACTGAGAGCCGCGCCGATACAGATCAGAGCAAGACTAAGTTTATCCATTCGTTGTGTTCCTCCATAGTAAAATTATATAAAAGTTGGCCTTCTTCTCCGTTGAACGGAACTTCAAAATCGATCAATGGGCATGCTCCATCGCTCCCGCGCAATACAGGAGAGAGAGCAGGACAAAAACCACAGCCTGGATCACCGACACCAAGACACCCAAACAGAGGATGGGCAACGGCGCGAAGAAAGCGCCGGCCAGCATGAAAAGCACGCCGAGCAGAACCTCTTTGGCGAGGATATTACCGAAAAGACGCATGGAAAGGGAGATCAGTCGCGCAAAGTTGCTGATGACCTCCAACAGGAACATAAACGGCGCCAAGACCTTGCTCGGCCCCATGAAATGTTTGTAATAGTGGAGCCCGTGGTATCTGAATCCGAGCACATGATGCGTCACCCAGACAATGATGGTCATGGCCAAAGTGATATTCAGGCTGGAGGTCGGAGACATGAACCCGGGGATGAGCCCGATCATATTGGAAATGATGATGTAGAAGAAAAAGGTGGCCATCATCGGAAACAGCATCTTCGCTCCCTTTTCCCCCAGGTTTTCGGCACAGAAATCCATCAGGCCGCCGACCATCACTTCCCAGAAATTCTGACCACTGCCCGGCACCATCTCCAGTTTTCCCATGGTCAGCCTGGGTACAATAATGAGAAAGGCCATGACCATCCAGGTGTAGGTCATGTACGGCTCGCATATCTTTTCAAGTAAGGTCGCGCCGACCGGCGTATGGGGAACCGGCAACCCCAATCCTTGCAGAATCAACGAGATAAACAATATCGGATGTTCCATAGCCTGCTCTCCTCACGCTTTTTTCGGCGACCAGCGACTTCCTGCGCCCAAGCCGATAATGACCACACTGACCATGACCGTTGCAAACCCCACGATGAGTCCGATCACATCGATCGGCATCCGCGAGGCCAGCACGAATAACAATAACCCCACCACAACCAGCCGTGCAAAGGATCTGAGAAGAAAGCGGGTCTTCTCGATACCGATCCCGACACCTTCACCGATTTCACCGGCTCGTCGAAGCAATCGGCGAGTGTCCTTCTGCATCAACCAGAAACTTCCGTTCACCAGCAATCCACCGATCAACAGGGATTGAGCAAAAACCCGCCCTTGCAGAAAATACCCGCCCGCCGCAAGCGCGGCCACGAGCAACACGCCGCAGACCGTCACGCTCCGGACGATCGAGCTGTTCCCGTCGCCGATGCCTTGGCGTGCGTCGTGCTCCTGCTCATGCATCCTTTATTTTCCTGGTCAAATCCCAAAGTCCCTTAAATCCGGCCGCAATGCCAACTCCCAAAAAAATAAAAGTCAGATACGGCGCTGTCCGCCCGGCAAACAGTTTATTATCAAGCGCCCAACCTATGCCGAATCCTATCAGAATGGAGAAGACAAAGCTCATGCCTGCCTGGCTGTAGACCGCCAAATCTCTGAACATTGCCTTGCGGTCATCCGCCATCTTCACTCCCACCTTTTCAGCAACCGGGACATGACAACAGCTACAGGTAGCATGCGCCTTGACCGAACGCAATAAATTTTTAACTAATCCATCAATTTTTTAAATGACAATTCAGCCAGGTCCAAGGCTTGCTGCAAATGTTGCCGGCTATGGGCGGCGGACACAAATGCGGCCTCGAACTGGGAAGGGGCCAGCCATATCCCGCCGGCGAGCATCTGGCGATAGTGTTGTCCATAGCGCGCGGCATCAGCGCGCAGGGCCGAGGCGTAATCGACAACCGGATCTGCCGCAAAAAAGCAGGTCATCATCGAGCCGACCCGGTTCAATGTGGTCGGCACCGAGGATCTGGCCGCGATTTTTTCCAACTCGGCGCCGAACCAAGCGCTTTTCTCATTCAATTCCTCATAAAACCCCGGGCGGCGTACGACCCGGAGCGTCGCCAGTCCCGCGGCCATAGCCAGAGGATTGCCCGACAAGGTCCCGGCCTGGTAGACTGGCCCCTCGGGCGCGACCATCGACATGATCTCCCGTCTGCCGCCATAGGCGCCCACCGGTAGACCGCCGCCGATGATCTTGCCGAGGCAGGTCAAGTCAGGGAGGATGCCGAAGTGCTCCTGCGCGCCGCCCGGCGCCAACCGGAACCCGGTAATGACCTCGTCGAAAATCAAAACAATATCAAGTTCGCGGGTCAGTTCCCGCAACACGCGCAAAAATCCCGGTTTCGGCGCCACCACTCCCATGTTGCCGGCCACCGGTTCAACAATCACGCAGGCGACGTCCAAGGATGGATCGCGCAGGGTCTGTTCCAGGACCGCCACATCGTTATAGGGAATGGAAAGGGTGTTACGGACGATGTCATCGGGCACTCCTGGGCTGCCAGGTATCCCGAGAGTAATGACGCCTGAACCGGCCTTCACCAGAAAGGAATCGGCATGCCCGTGGTAACAACCGTCGAATTTAACCACCACCTTACGGCCGGTATATCCCCGGGCCAGCCGGATCGCGCTCATGGTCGCCTCGGTCCCGGAGCTGACAAAGCGGACCATGTCGATCGATGGAACCGCCGCGCAGACCTGGGTCGCCAACTCCACCTCCAAAGGCGAGGACGCGCCGAAACTGGTGCCATCCAGCGCAGTCTGACGGATGGCATCCAACACCTCCGGATGGGCATGCCCAAGGATCATCGGCCCCCAAGAGCCGACAAAATCAAGAAATGTGTTGCCATCGACATCGGTGATCGTGCATCCCGAAGCCTTGGACACGAACAGCGGGTCGCACCCCACCGAGCGGCAGGCCCGGACCGGTGAATGAACGCCGCCGGGTATCAGCGCTTTCGCCTGCGTGAATAGTTGGGCGGATAATTCCGTCTTCATCGAGACCTCACGGGATAAAGGATAAACAGTTGGATCAACGGATCGACTGTCCTTTATAGCATGGCTTTTTTTCCCCTGTCAAAACGAAAACGGCGGGAAGTACCGGGTGCTCGGCACCCCTGAGCGCTCAATTTTCTCTTGTCACCCTGTGACCCGCAAGGTATTATATACAGAGATGTAAATTATAATTATATAATATAACTATATAAAATTTATTGTTTTTTACCGATCCCGTTCGACAGCTGCCCAAAAGGAGATGAGCGATGGCAAACGATAAGGTTGTCCATATTTCTGATAGCGAATTTGATCGTACAATCATTGGGAACGCTCTACCTTGCCTCGTTGATTTCTGGGCCCCCTGGTGCGGCCCCTGCAAGGCCATCGGTCCCGTGATCGACGAATTGGCGGCGGAATTCGACGGGAAGGTTATCATCGCCAAAATGAATGTGGACGATAATCCCGCCACCCCTGGCCGCTTCGGCATTCGAGCCATCCCCACGCTCATTCTGTTCAAAGGCGGCGAGGTCGTCGATCAGATTACCGGCGCTGCAGGGAAGTCGCAACTGCAGAATCTGATCAAAAAAGCCCTTTGATCCCTCACCTTCCCAGCGCGTTTTGGTACATTGCATCCAAAAACGCGCTATCTTTTTGGCGGCGCCTCCCATGCAACCACAGTATCAACTGATCTGCGGCGCTCAGGTGCTGGTCACTGGCTGGATAGGCAATGATTCGGGCTTTTTTGCAGGTCGCTCCGGCTTCGATCTGGTGGGTACGATCGCTCATGCCGGCCGTTCTGGTCCGGAAAGGAAAGGCGCAGCCGGCGCCTCGCTGGATCTGATCGGAATAATCAAGTCAGTCACGCTGGAAAAATCTTGGACACAAGGCCCCAGATACTCCCCTCAACTGCACCGGATAGAGGATTCATCATGTCCCGGAACGCATCGTCCTACTCTGGCTCCAAGCATCTTCTGCTGATTCTGCTCATGGTGACGACCGTCGCCATGTGTGGCTGCTCAATGTTCAGTAAATTCCGTTTTGGGGAAGAGGAAGAAGAACCCAAGTCGCAACCGCCCGAGGTTCTGATCGTCAAGGGTATGGATGCCTACAATACCGCCAGCTACAATGAGGCCGTCAAACAATTCAAGATTATCCTCGACGAACACCCGTTCAGCGCCCAAGCCATGCTGGCCGAACTGAAATCCGCCGATGCCCACTACTACAACAAGGAGTATGCCGAGGCCAAAGTCCAGTATAAGTCTTTTGAGGAGCACCATCCCACCAACGAGGCTATCCCCTACGTCCTGTTTCAGATCGGGATGTGCGACTACAGCCGCTCCGACCGCATCGATCGGGACATCTCCGGCCCGCAGGATGCGATCAAATCTTTTACCCGCCTCGTCAACGCCTATCCCCAGTCACCCTACGCCAAGGAAGCGAAGACCAGGATCAAGGATGCAAAAGAATTTATCGTCAACCACGAGTACATGGTGGCTGTTTTTTATGTCCGGACTACTCGGTACGACGAGGCCAAGCACCGGCTCAAATATCTGCTGACCCGCTATCCCGATTCAAATCTGGCTCCCAAGGCGAAAGAACTGCTCGAACACCTGGAGGCGGGCAGCAGGCCGGAGTGGGGCATGAACCGCTGGCTGCCGGAATTCATGACCCAGGCGCCACCGGATCGCCAGGAAGCGAAGGACGCGAAAAAGGCGGAGATACTGGCTGGAGAAGCCACAGCACAGACTGTCCAGGCGCCTGAGAAAGCTGCTGCCAACACGTCAACGGACACGTCGACCGCCGAGACGCCGGCGGTGGCTACACCGGCAGCAGAAACGCCGGCGGCGGAAACACCAGCGGCGAGCACGCCGGCACCTACAGCAGAAGAAACACCGGCGGCGGCAACGCCAGCAGCGGACGCGCCATGATCGGGTGAGCGGAACCAGCACAGAAGACCGTCACCGACATCAGGCGAACGAGTGAGGGATAGCTTAAAGTGACGATTCGGTCTAACCGCTGAGTTGGGTTGTCAGCCGTTGCATCAGCGCTTCCACGGGCTGCTCGGTGTGCAACCGTATACAGTCGCCTTCACCGGCCTCCGGCAGTTCGAACGTCTGTTGCTGGTGCAGATAGATTTCCCAGCGACCATCGGAAACCGCCTCAGGGTCCCTGGCCCGCACCGACAATCGCCGCCGTGCCTCCTGTTCCCCACATAGACAGAGGAAGAACACGCACCTCGCCCCTGCCGCCGTTGCCATCGACCTGACCAGATCCCGATCCGCACGTCTGCCATACGAGCCATCCAGCACCACCAGACGCACTCCCAAAGCAAAATCCCTGCTCGCTCGGTCAAGCATGGTTTGATAGGTTTTTACGGAAAACGCCGGGCTGTAAATTCCCCGCCCCACCGCATCCGGCCGTTTCTCCTCGGCCCGCAGCCCCGCCAATTCCTTACGAATCCGGTCGGTATTGTAATAAGGGGCCTGGTGTCGGCTTGCCCAGACCCGGCCCAACGTTGACTTGCCCGACGCAGTCATGCCCCAAAAAACCACCACGGTTTTCCCGGCAGGATACTGTTCGGGATGGCTCTCAGGAAACGGCATAGCGCTGGGCCAGGCGGAAGTATCTGCCGGCCTGCTCGATGCTGGCGGCTCGCACCGCAGGGTCGACAGCCGCGTCAGCGGCGGTGAACAGGCCGATCTTGCCGCGCACATAGGCGCGGTAGCACTTGTAGAAATCGAGCATACCCCTTAACCCCTGATCATCGGTCGCCTGGATGAAGCGGTCGATGAACCGGGCAGCCAAATGATCCAGCCCATGGAACTCCAAATCCATCGCCAGAAAGGCGACATCGCTGGCCACATCGCAGTAGCGGAAGCGTTGGTTGAACTCAATGCAGTCGTAAATATAGACGTGGTCGGCCAGGCAGATATTGGCTGAATACAGATCGCCATGACAATCACGAATAAAGCTACCCTTGATCCGTTTTTGGAACAACGACTCATTGGCGAGAAAAGAACGGGCGAAGTTGGCGATCTCCTCGAACTGCGTCTGCTCCAGGGCGCCTTGGCCGATAAAGGGGTGGGTCTGATCGAAATTTTCCAGGACATTGACCGCCACTGCGGCCGCAGTGCCGAACCGGGCGATCTGCGGCCCATTTTCCGCCCGCCGGTAAAAATCGGCCAGCACAGTGGCGATCGCGTCAATATGGCTGGCACGCAACTGCCCGGAACGAATCAGGTTCACCATCATCCGTTCCTCCGGCATGCGCATCATTTTGACCCCGTACTCCACCACTGGCCCGGAACCATTCAGCCCAAAGCCGCCGTCGGGCTCCGCGGTGACCGTCACCAGGCCGAGATATATTACCGGACAGAGCCGCCGATTGAGCAGCAGTTCCTGTTCGCAACAGGCTTGCCGTTTTTCAAGGCTCGAAAAATCGAGAAACCCAAAGTTGACTGGTTTCTTGAATTTATAGACATATTCACCGGCAAGCAGCACCGAGGATATGTGGGTTTGTACCAATTTGACATCCGGGACGGGGTGGCCGTAGCGATCTGGATGCAACAGCGCCCGCAAAAAGGGGGGCAAATGGTCGTTGGCCATGGGGCGCGCCTCCTGCTGCCACCGGCAGCTTGCATTGATGGGCAAGGGATGGCACTGTAACAGAACAGGCTGGCAGCGTAAACTGTTTACGCACGATCCGGAGCGTGGTAGAGTCCTGCGGTCAATTCAGAGGACAAATTTGCATGAACGAACAATCGCTTACCACCTTGTTGCAGCAGGTCTGCGCCGGTACCGTCGACGTCTCCGAAGCCCTGAACCGACTCCGTCATTGGCCGGTCGAAGTCTTGGAATCGGCCAGGATTGATCACCACCGCCCCCTCAGGACTGGCCTACCGGAAGTAGTCTTCGGCGCAACCAAAACAGCCGCCCAATTGATCGAGATCCTCGGCGCCATGCTGGCTGTCCCGGCAGTGGTGCTGGCGACCCGCGTGGCTCCGGAGAAGGCTGAGCGCATCCTGGAGCGTCTGCCGCAATTGACCTACTATCCTGTCGCCCGCATTTTGACCGGCAACGATCAACACATTCCGGTTGGCTGCGGACAAGGAACCGTGGTCATTGTGACGGCCGGGACATCAGATCTGCCGGTGGCGGAGGAGGCCCGGATCACTTTGCAATGGTTTGGACACGAAGTGGTGACCATCCATGACGCCGGAGTGGCCGGCATCCACCGCATCCTGGCCCATTCCGACCTGCTCTATCGGGGACGAGTGATCATCGTTGTCGCCGGAATGGAAGGGGCCCTTCCCTCGGTTGTCGCCGGCTTGACCGCCTCGCCGGTGATCGGCGTGCCGACCAGTATTGGATACGGCGCCGGCGCCGGGGGATATGCCGCCCTGCTCGGCATGCTCAACAGCTGCGCCCCTGGCTTGGCCGTGGTCAATATCGACAACGGATTCGGCGCAGCCTGCATGGCCGCAGCCATCAACAGAACAGGCTGATTTTACGAAAAATATCCCAGGCCGCCATCTTGCCTACCGTCTTGTTTCTCCCGCCTTTTCGCCGCAAAAAACACCGTGACGTTGCAGGAAGCGAGGTATCGACGTATAATCGGCCTATTTTAACAATCGGAACCACGCCTTCCCCTCTTGCACAGCCAAAGGAACATAGTCAATGAATTCCACCATTAAGCTGAAAATCGCGCTTGTGATCTTTCTGTTGATCTTTTCTGGGCTGGCCCTGACCCCTTCCCTGTACCACGGCCTGCCCGACTGGTGGAAAAAATATCTCGCGCCGGCCGGGCTCAAGCTGGGACTGGATCTCCAGGGCGGCATGCATATCGTGCTTCAGGTCGACCTGGAAAAGGCCGCTGAAAATTCCCTTGACCTTGCGGCCTCGGATTTCAAGACAGCAATGGCCGAAAAAAACATCAACGCGGTCCGGATGGGAACCGGGAATCCGAAATCTATTCTCTTCACCCTGCCCAACATCGGTGCCATTGATACCGTCAAGCAAATCTTAAAGGATCGATTTCCCAACCTCGACAGTCAGATCCAAGCCGAGGCCGGCACCTTTCCCCGTATCACCCTGCGACTCAAAAACAGCGAAATCGACTTCATCAGGAAAAATGCGGTCAACCAATCGCTGGAAATCATCCGCAACCGCATCGATCAGTTCGGAGTCGCCGAGCCGATCGTCTTGCGCCAGGGAGACAACCAGATCGTTGTGCAGCTTCCAGGAATCAATGATCCCAAACGCGCCGTAGACCTGATCGGCCAGACTGCGCAGCTCGAATTCAAGATGGTAGCCGAAGCCCCCGGGCTCAACCTGTCTCAGCTCATTGAGGAGGCGATCAAGGCAGGGCAGTGGCGCGAAGGCGAGAGCAGAAAACAGCTCAACCTGGCCTTGCAGAACCGGCTGCCCCAAGGAACCGAGATTTATTTCGAAAAGACCGTTGACCAAAAAACCAAGCGGGAATCCAGGATTCCCATTTTGCTGGAAAGCCCGGTTCTGATGACCGGCGGAATGGTGAAAAATGCCCAGGTCCGCATCGGCGGTCACTTCAATGAACCCTATGTCAGCCTTGACCTGACCTCGACCGGCGGCCAGGTCTTCGGTACGCTGACTGAGAAAAATGTCAAGAGACGACTGGCCATCGTGCTCGATGAGATCGTCCGCTCGGCACCGATAATCCAGGACAAGATCCTGGGTGGAAGCGCTCAGATAACAGGCAATTTCACCCATAACGAAGCCGCTGACTTGGCGATTGTCCTGCGCGTCGGCGCCCTGCCGGCACCGGTTGACATGGTTCAGAACCTGACCGTCGGCGCCAGCCTCGGCCAAGATTCCATCCACAAGGGCCTCTATTCCGGCCTGATCGGCACCCTGCTGGTAGTCGTGTTCATGGCCGTTTACTACCATCTTTCCGGGATCATCGCCAATATCGCCATGGTCTTGAACATCGCCTTGCTGTTCGTCGGCCTGGCCCTTTTGGGCGCGACCCTCACCCTGCCAGGCATTGCCGGTATCATCCTCTCCATCGGCATGGCCGTTGACGCAAACGTCTTGGTCTACGAACGAATGCGCGATGAATTCGCACTGGGCAAGTCACTCCGGGCCGGGGTGGATGCCGGGTTTGACCGGGCCTTCTGGAGTATTGTCGATGGTCACGTCACCACCTTGATCACCGCCTTGGCGCTCTTCCTTTTCGGTACCGGTCCCATCAAGGGATTCGCCATTACCCTTTCCCTGGGCCTGATCCTCAATCTCTTTGCGGTCCTGTTCTGTTGCCGGCTGGTGTACGACGTCCTGTTCAGCCTGAAAAAACTCAAACGGCTCCACTTCTTTCATCTGGTGCACAACGCGCATTTCGATTTCATGCGGATCAGAAAAATAGCGTTCAGCATCTCTGCGGTCCTCGCACTCCTGGGCATAGTCGCCTTTGTACAAATTGTACGGGGCAACGCCAACATGGGCGTCGATTTTTCCGGAGGCGCCTTGCTGCAATATCAAGCCAAAAAACCTTTCGCCCTTGATGAGATCCGCAACGCCTTGAACAGCCACGGTCACCCAGGACTCGAGTTACAGGAGGTGACCGGTGAAAACCGCCTGATTGTCAAGGTCAAGAAATCAGAAGAAAAGGTGGGCAATTTCAGCGAAGAAATCACTGCAGTTCTGCAGCAGGAACAAGCCGATAAGGGATTCATCCTGGAAACCAAATCGGAGATAGGCTCCTCGACCTCTGCTGATTTGCGCAGCAAGGCGGTTGTTTCGATCATCGCCTCCATCATCGGCGTCATGATCTATTTAGCGCTCCGCTTCGATTTCCGCTTCGGCATCGCGGCGGCGATCGCCACCCTGCATGACGTCCTCGCCGTACTTGGCATCGTCTGGCTGCTCGACAAGGAGATGACGCTTCTCATCATCACCGCCCTGCTTACCCTGGCCGGTTATTCATTGAATGACACGGTCGTCATCTTTGACCGCATCCGGGAAAACCAGCAGAAGAACCCAGACCTCAGTTTCTATGAAATCATCAACAATTCCATCAACCAAGTATTGGCACGCTCGGTTATCACGGTGCTGACCGTGCTGTTCACGGTTCTTTCCCTGTTCTTTTTCGGCGGTTCGACCATCCACGATTTCTCCTTTGCCCTGCTGATTGGCTTGCTGGCCGGCACGTTCTCCTCCATCTTCGTTGCCAGTCCGCTGCTGGTCATCGGAAGGAAGCACACGTCGCCATGACATCCCTGCCCGACCATTTTCAGCCTGTCAGCGCGGACCAGGAACTGGTCTTTGCCTGTCATCCGGGGATTGCCTGCTTTACCCAATGCTGCCGCGAACTGGATCTGGCCCTGACCCCGTACGATGTGTTACGCCTGAAACGGCGTCTGCAGCTCGTTTCCGGCCAGTTTCTCGAACGATATGTCATTGTCGAGTGGGACGAAGCATGCCTCTTCCCTACCTGCTATCTCACCATGGTGGATGATGGCCAAGCCTCCTGCGTCTTCGCGGACAGCCGGGGATGTTTGGTGTATGGCGACCGGCCCGGGAGCTGTCGGGCCTATCCGGTGGGCCGGGGCGCTGCCAAGGGCAGCGACGGCTTGCCGGCGGAATCACTGGTGCTGTTGATTGAGCCGCATTGCCAGGGGTTCGCGGAGGAGGTCTCCGCCCAGACGGTTCGGAGGTATCTGCTCAGCCAGGAGTTGGAGCCATACAACCAATTCAACGATGCCCTGCTGCCAGTGGTGCAACATGCCGCCATCCAGGCCGGTACCTTTCGGCCCTCTCGGTCTCAGCTCGACCAGTACATGCTGGCCTTGTATGACCTGGATCACTTCAGACAGGAAATGGCTCACGGACGCGTGGCCCTGCACAGCCCCCTGAACCCGGCGCAGATTACCGGGTTGGCCGGCGATGATGAACAACTGCTTCTGCTTGGCATCCGCTGGTTGCTGCAGGAATGGTTCGGCGAGTAGCCCAGCAGGTGGCGACAGGACCATCGATGACGGTTACGGATCTCCTTGTCTCCGATCTGCTCAAGCGCCTCAGGATAATCGGCCATTCCTTTTGTGCTACCGAAGGCGGTTCCCATGGTCCCGACCACAGCGAACGGGTGTTGCGCACCGCCTTGCACATCGGCGAGCGGATGGCCGCCCAACTCGATATCCTCGCTCCGGCGGCGCTATTGCACGACATCGGCCGCAGGGAAGAGAGCTTAAGTCAGGGCCGGGTCTGCCATGCCCGACGCGGCGCCGAACTCGCGGTCCCCTTGCTGGGCGACTTGGGCTACGGGGCTGAGGCGATCGAGGCGATCTGTCATTGTATTCACAGCCATCGCTTCCGCAGCGCAGTGCGCCCAGCAACCCTGGAGGCGAAAATTCTCTACGATGCCGACAAGCTCGATTCCATCGGAGCCGTCGGCATCGGGCGGGCCTTTCTTTTTGCCGGCCAGATCGGAGCCCGGCTGCACAACCCGGAACTGGATCCAGCCGCCACCTCGCCCTATTCCTTGGAAGATACCGCCTACCGCGAATTCCGGATCAAGATGTCGCGGGTCCACAGCCACATGCTCACCGCGGCAGGGCGGAAAATGGCCGAACAACGGCATGCCTTCATGCAAACCTTTTTTGATCAGCTCACCAGCGAAACCAACGGCACATCGCCGTGATTTTCACCAGCAAGCGGACTCTACCCATGCTCAAACTTGTCGTTTTCGATTGCGATGGCGTCATGTTCAGTTCCCGGGAAGCGAACCGGCACTACTACAACGATCTCCTCGCTGCTTTCTCCTGCCCGCCGATGAACGAAGAAGAACTGGACTACGTTCATATCCACAACACGTACAACTCGATCGCCCATATCTTCCGCAATCACACCCACATCACCCCAGAATCGATCGAAGCCCACCGCCGTCATCTCGACTACGCGCCCTACCTGCGTTTCATGACCATGGAGCCCGATCTGCTCCGCTTTCTCGAACTCATCAAGCCTTCGTATCGAACCGCTATTTCAACAAACCGCACCGACACGATGGAGATCATCCTCGACACCTTTGCCCTGCGGCCATGGTTCGATATGGTGGTGACCGCCCTCAACGCCCCTCGACCCAAGCCGGCCCCGGATGGACTGCTCATGATTTTGGACCACTTGCGTATCCGCCCGCATGAGGCCATTTACATCGGCGATTCAGCGATCGATCAGGAACATTGCTCTGGAGCAAGGGTCGACCTGATCGCCTTCAGGAACAAAACGCTGGACGCCCGCTATCATGTGGACAACTTCATGAGTATTGCTGCGCTGCCGCCTTTGCAACCCAACGGTTAGGCAATGGCAGAACGCGGGGATTCACCCTCATCGAGCCTGCGGAGGCCTTCCATGATAATCATCATAAAATCGCCGAGTTCCCGGGTGTTCATCAATGCATCCTGCAAACCGGGGATAAAGCGGAAGGAGCCTTCTTTCTGGGCCAGTATGGCGTAAATCGCTTCCTGATTATCGAAATCCCCATAGCGGGCCGCCAGCAGTCCTCCTTCCCGGAAGGTGACCCGCGCCGGGCCATTTTCGAATTCAAGGATGAGTCTGCCGGTCTTCTGATGCATGTGGAAAACCTGCAGCAATTCAGCCGTGGCGATGACGTCGAGCCGCCCACTGACCATCGACTGTATGTCCTCTGGAGGAGGAGCAGGATTTTTACTCACGGTGCTTGTAACCGATTTGTCCGTCAACTGAAATTTGACCAAACCTGTACATCCCCCGCAGGTAAAGACCATGTCGCGTTGTTCGGCAAAGCCTGTGGATGCATACGGCATGAGGGTGAAAAGAAGCCCGGTGAGTTCGCGCACCAGGATGAGGCAGGACGAATGGTTCAGCGGCAACTCGACCGCTTTGTCTGTTAAAAGAAAACGCTCTTCCCGAACATAGAAGGGGCAGTTCCTGACATGGGTGATTTCAAATGCGGCTTGAAAGGACGTCATTGATCTCGGCATGTTTGAGGTTGTGTGGTGTGATAAAAAGTGTACACGCAAATGGTTTCATGCTCAAAGGAATCTTCGTCGGTACCCAGTATCTCGACTTTTTCGTCTTCCGCGCAAAGCTCGCTTGTTTCCCCCCACGTAATGCTTTACAATTTCCACAAATAATGTCATCCGTTGATGTATAATCGGTATTTCTTTTCCCCTCTACCGGTGAAGCTGCCCGGCAACCGGCATTGCACCAGATCAAGATCACAGGTTATTTTTATGGCCACGGGCTCACAGCAGATAGCTGATGATTACGAGCGACTCAAGGAACTGCTTGCGTCGTATCCCAATATTTCAATCATCAAAACCGAAGGCCAGCCACCCAACAGCTACGAGATTGAATATAACCTGCGCGGATATATCAAGAAGGACGACCGTACCATCGATATCGGGTACACCCACCGGGTGCGACTCAGCCTCCCCTTCGGCTATCCTCATTTCGCTCCGACCGCCAAACCCCTGACCCCTATTTTCCATCCCGATTTCGATCCTGCCGCCATTCGCCTGGCCGACCGCTGGCAGCAAAATCCCTCGTTACCCGAGTTAGTGCTGCATATCGGCGAGATGATCTGCGCAATCGTCTACAATCTTGAGGACCCATTCAATCAAGAGGCTGCCGAATGGTATGTACGCCAACAGGCTCAGCTTCCCCTCGACACGATCAGTGTTGCCGATATCGAAATCAGTGTGGTCGATATCGAACCAAGCAAGCCCAATGTGGTCGATATCAAACCAATAGAACCAGTAGCACTGATCGAACCAACGGATACGACTCCCGGTCCTCTGGATACCGACGCCTTTACCGCCCTGCGCCTGGAACGCGATGATCTTCCTGATTCTCACCAGCAGAGCGACGGCGCTGTCATTCAACATATCCGCGATCTTGTCGACGCTAACAAAATCTTTGCCGCCAACAAGATACTGTCTGAGTTGCCCGAGGGCATCTCCTTTCCCGATCGGGAGGAGCTGCAACTGCATATCGGCAAGATTCTCCGCAAAACCGATCAATTATTCAAATTGATAGAACAACTCGAGTCGATGTCCAAGTTTGACGGGGCTATGGAGGTAATGGACAATCTCCAGACGATTGCCGTCGATGTACCAGGTGTCGAGGCGCTCAAAGCCAGAATTCAGCAGGCAATGCAGGTGGCGCGGTCTGCAGCCGCATCTCGCAAATCCAGCAAGCGGGCGACGGACGTGCAGGCATCTTCGCCACCTTCGCCCCTCATCAAATTGAGCGGCAAATCGCTTGCCCGGTCCGGTACTGTTTTTTTCAAACCCATCTCAGCAGCCATTCTGATGCTGGCGGTCGCGATCCTGAGCATCTCTCTGTACTTCAAGGATGAAAACACCCTCAGCCGATCACAGGTCAATGTGCTGCAAGGACAGCTGCTCATCGAAAAGAAACAGTTCGATCAAGCGGTGAAAACTCTGGAAGAAGCAAGGGCCATGCTATCCGATCTGACCATCCTTCGTTTCCGCAAGGGTCGCCAGGAACAAAGCATCGACGCGCTACTCTCCTCCACCGACCTGCAGGAGGGCTTGCAAGGGCGAGTGCTGTACCAGGGACAGTATGTTTCGGCCAGCGATGCCGCTGCCCAGGAAAAATTGGCGGTGTTGACCGACCAGGCGCAATCTCTTGCTGGGCAGAACAAAATCGCCGAGGCGCTCAGCCTCTATCGTCAGGCTTTGCAATTTGCGACCAATCGTCATCTGGAAAAACAGCAAACAGCGATCAATGAAACCATCCAATCGCTGGAATTGCGCCAAACTCTTGCCGCTGCCGAAAAGGCCGAGCAGGAGAACAACTGGAGCGAGGCGGCTGAAGCCTATCGAAAGGCACTGACTCTTTCTGACACCATGATGAATCTGGGGACGACGAGCGACATCACCAGCCGGATGACGGCTGCCACCTTCCGCTACGAGCTCGATCAATCCAAAAAGTCCTTCACGCAGTCACAGTGGCGAGAAACAATCAAATACCTCGAACAGGCGCAACGGGCCATCAACATCAATCCCAACGTGGTGAGCGAAAAAGAGCGCCAGGATTTGCACCAGCTTTTAATCAATGCCCGTTTATATCTCACGCTGTCCACTGCCCGGGAAGCATTTCAGCAAAAAAATTGGCAGCAGGCCATAGAGGAATATCAAAACGCCTTGGACTTATTGACCCGCGAGCCGGAGACCGCAGCAAATGTCCGAGGGGAGTCTCTGGGAAAAATTAAAAAGACCCTGCTGATGGTCAAAATTGCCCAGATTCAAGATCAAATCGTCGAGAATGAAAGCAAGGGAGACAAAGGAGACCCGGCCACGATTCTCGCTCGCTACAAGGAGATTCAGAAGCTCATCGCTGAGAGCGAAGACCAAAACGACCCCGCAGTCAAAGATGTCTCGCAAAAAATCGCCGATAAGATAGATAAACAGCAGGACTTACTCCTCCAGCGCGAAAAGATTGCCTGGTTGGAGGGACATTTTGACGAAATCTTCCGCGCCAATTACCCAACCTTCAAAAACTCCAAACTGACGCAGCCCAAAGCCGTGTTCCTGAAAAAAATCAGCGGGCGAATAATCTTTACCCTCAGCTGCCTGGAACAGAGTCAGGGGAGTGCATCAAAGCTGGAATTAAATTACCAATTCGACCTCGCCAGCGGCAAGTGGTCGCTGTACGGCAATTAAAAGCGTACCTGCAACCGAACATCTTAAGGGGCCTGGTTCACTTGAACTGCCCCTCAACAGGCTGACTGCCACGGAGATCGAACTCAACGGAACTCTCGCAAGTTACGTAGAGGTTCCACTCGACCGTTCTGCGTTAGATCAGAAATCTGAATTCTCCTTTGCCTAACAGGTCATGGAGGTGCAGGATGCCCTCCATATATCCACCTTCGTTGACCACCGCAAGCACCGTTATTTCGTGCCGCTGCATGATGCTCAAAGCATCGGCGGCCATCAGCGCACTGGAGATGGCCACGGGATTGGGTTTCATTGCCTCCTGCAATGCCATTTCCCGGATGTTTTTCCCCGCCGACAGTATCCGGCGAATGTCGCCATCGGTGATGATGCCAAGTAGCTTCTTTTTGTCATTACAAATAAATACCGCGCCTAAATTCTTCTGATTCAGCTCACTGACAGCATCCACCAAGGTGGAAGCGCTACCAATAATCGGCACATCCTCCCCGGTCAACATCACTTTGCGAACTGCGATTTTCAGCCGCTCGCCCAGACTCCCTCCCGGATGATTCCGCCTGAAATCTTCAGCCCGAAACTGTTTCCGGTTCAACAAGGCCAGGGCCAGGGCATCACCCAAGGCCAATGTGGCCGTCGTTGAGGTTGTGGGAGCAAGTCCCAATGGGCAGGCTTCGCGGGGGACAGCAATATTGAGGGTGATCACCGCATGCTGCGCCAGATTCGATTGGGCATGCCCACACATGGCAATGATCGGAACGTTTCGCTCCTTCAGGCTGCCCAACAATCCATTCAATTCTGCGGTTTCACCTGAATAGGATATGGCCAGCACCACGTCAGTCGATGCCACCATGCCCAGGTCGCCATGCAGGGCTTCGACGGGATGCAGAAAAACAGAGGAAGTCCCTGTGGAATTGAGCGTTGCCGAAATTTTTTGCCCAACCAGACCTGACTTGCCGATCCCGGTCACCACGAGACGACTTGGACAAGCCATGATAAGTTCGACCGCCTGTTCAAATTCCTCGCCAAGATTGTCACGCACCGCAAGAATGCCTGCAGACTCGATCGATAACACTTCTTTCGCCAAATCGATACTCACACCGCTTCCTCCAACCCAACGACCTCTCGTCCTTTACTTTAACTCGCTATTATCCAATCCAGCGGCTTGCTGCCATCGTGGGCTGGGCCGCACGAGGCAAACCTCCGTTCCAGGCCGCTGGCCGCTTGCGTTCCTGTCTTCGGTGAGGTTTTCTCAGATCTGCATCGAGTAGCCATGGGGCGTTTTGTCACTCCCGATTCCCACCGCCTGCCGGCGCATTCGTCGTACCGAAATCGGCAGATGCCGTCTCCACAAGGTGGTAGACCAATACATATAGATCTCGTTTTCTCATGGCAAGAATATCTCATGACCCAACTGCTGATACCGCACCTGAATCTTTGCACAGCCAAGGAGTTTCATCTGGGCAATTTCCAAGACTCTTGAGGATCATGTCGTGCGGAGGCGAAGTTGCCCGCCAATCACCTGATGCTCAATACCGCTTTCCTCGTGGATCTTGTACGCACCTTGGCCGGTGATGCCATGCCCTGTGCCCACCACGCTCTGGTTGTCGCGCATGTAAACGACGGGACGGCCGAAAAGCAGATCGGCCTGCTGCCACTCAGCCAGCAGACCGGATCGGTCATGCTCAAGGCGAGCCACCTGTTCGGCAATGGCGCTGACCAGACTGGCCAACAAGCCATCCAACGCAATCGGAATGTGCAGATGATCAAAAAGCGTGGTGACCACAGGTTGAATCTCAGCGGCGAAATCATGAGTTATGTTGTTGACATTCATGCCGACACCGATGATGACAGTCGCTGTCGAACCGCCCGGATGTGGTTTGATGACATTTTCACAGAGAATTCCAGCGAGTTTCTTGTCGCCGAGATAGATGTCATTGGGCCATTTGATTAGGGGGAAAAAGCCATACTGGCTTTTGAGCACCCGCAGGCAGGCAAGCCCTGTTGCCAAGGTGATCAGAGGAAGATGTTCAAACGGTAATGCCGGTTCGAGTATCAGGGAAAAATACAAACCACCTTTGGGTGAATCAAAAACACGCTCGTATTGTCCCCTGCCAGCCGATTGCGTGTCGGACCACACGATGGTTCCGCTTGGTGCTGCATCTTCCGTGACCAAGTCCTTGGCGACTCGATTAGTGGAGTCAATGTGGTCATATCGCACAATCATGCGGCGGAAATGGCTGTCAGTGGCGGGTAAAATGGTATGTGACCAAAAAAGAAAAGCAGAGATTCCCTAAGGGAACCCCTGCTTACTCATCTTTGTCCTAACGGTGATTACTTCTCTTCGTTCTGAATGCGGTCAGGGCGGGCATACATGGTGGTCGATCCCGATGACCAGAACATCAATTCACCTTCGGTGACCAATGCATTGGCGATTTTTTTGATGTCTCTCGGCTTGGTATCCGGATCACATTCATAAAAATCTTTAATATAAAGCTGTGGCTTGGGTGCCTTTTTGGCTTTTTCTATAATGGCTTTCTTCAGCTCTTCTACGCTCAGTGCCATAATGCGCTCCTCGTGATGTGTGAAAACACAAAAAATGATCGGCTCTGTCTTCTCCAGAGCCGATCATCGGTTATTTGCTCTTACTTGGTGTACGCGGCAGTATGACTTGTGAACTTAAATTGAGTAGTGGTCCGCCAGGTGTCGTATGCCAACCGATAGTCGTCGATGGATTTCTCGGTGAACGGCAACCCGGTTTTCTCGAAGAACTTCTCCCAACCAATCCGTTCAGCCCACTCACCCAAGCGCTCATATTTCTTCGCATCTTTGGCATAGGCTTCCAAAATCTGACGAACACAGGCGACTGTCTCAGGCCAGCGCGGGGTGGTGTTCGGCAAAAACGGCACAACCAGCTTGGAGAATTTCGGTGTTGACTTGGAGTTGGAAACCTTACCGCCAACAAGAATGGCGATACCGTCACCTTCCGGATCAGCCAACGGCATAGCCGGGCACATGGTATAACAGTTACCGCAGAACATACAGCGCTCGGCGTTTACCTTGACCGATTTCACTTCCTCACCGGCGGAGTTGGTCGCCTTAGCAGGCTTGACCGCGCCAAGCGGACAGGAGGCAATGGCCAGCGGAATCTCGCAAACGCCGGTGATCCGATCGTTATCGATCATCGGCGGCTTACGATGGATACCGAGGATGGCGATGTCGGAAGCGTGAACAGCGCCACACATATTCAAACAGCAAGCCAAAGCGATGCGCACTTGAGCGGGCAATGACATGGAGCCGAAATACTCGAACAGATCATCCATGACCGCCTTGACCGGGCCGGATGCGTCGGTTGCGGGCGTATGGCAATGAATCCAGCCTTGGGTATGGACAATGTTGGTCACGCAGGCACCGGTGCCGCCGATCGGCAAAATATCCTTATAGCCCTGCTGCAGGCCAGCCTTGAGCGCGTCCAGTTTCTCTTTGCTGTCAACCATGAACTCTACGTTATTCCGGGTGGTGAAGCGAAGATAGCCGCCGCAGTATTTATCAGCGATGTCACAGTACACACGGATACGGCTGACGGTCAACAAACGGGCAGAGCCGCAACGAACCGTATACACTTTGGCTCCAGATTCGGAAACATGTACCAGAATGCCGGGCTCAAGGATCTCGTGATAGAGCCATTTGCCTTTGTTCTCTTTGATGACTGGCGGCAGGAAATCTCCATAGTACCGCGGCCCCAAGTCGGTAATCCGACCTTCCATAGGATTCTTCGGATCGTAACCCATTATATCATCTCCTTATAAAGTAGTTCCGTCAGGTTCTATCGATAACGATTATCAGGCTGCGTGACGCCTTCTGAACTCGGCGACATCACGCTCCCAGCCACCAGGCACTTCTTCTTCTCTCCAGAAGACGTACGGGTTGGAGCGCGGCTCTTTGACATGCTGCGGCAAAGGTTCGATTTCCATAACGCTGAGGAAGGTCGGCAGACCGACGCGCTGCATGGTCTCACCCACACGCTCGCGGTTCTTGCCCACTTCCATCCACCAATCCCAAATCTTCTCGATCATGTCAACGATATCCTGGTAATCATCCTCAGCGTTCACTTCGATGAACGGGATGACCAAGGTGGCGAACTGGGCGCCATCAAGAATCGGGGCCTTGGCGCCGATGCAGATGGAGGCGCCTTGCTGCAGGCCAGGACGCAACGCGCGTGGCATAACGTTGATGCAGTGCATGCAACGGGTGCACTCAGCGTTGTCGATCTTCAACTCATTGCCTTCCATCCACATGCAATTGGTGGGGCACAGCTTGATCACTTCTTTCTGAATATCGAATTTACCCCAGTCGCGGCCCTTATGGGCACCAGCGTTAGACGGATACTCCGGATCATTGGCGATGTATTTCTGCACAGCGGCCTGGTCGATGCGGATATCGTCCTTCCAGGTGCCGATGACGGCAAAGTCGGAACGGGCGATAGCGGCAACGCAGTCGTTGGGGCAGGCAGAAAATTTGAATTTAAACTTGTACGGGAATGCCGGGCGATGGATTTCATCCTGGTAGCGCTGCGTCAAGCTGTTGCAGAGTTCCTGCGCATCGTAACAGGCCCACTCGCAACGGGAGTTGCCAAGACAGGAGGAAGGGGTCCGCAGGTTGGAGCCGGAACCGCCAAGGTCTTGTTTCAAGTCATGGGTCAGATCCCAAAACAGAGGCTCAAGATTCTCTGTCCTCGTGCCGAGGAAGATCATATCGCCGGTGGAACCATGCATGTTGGTGACACCGGAACCGTATTTTTCCCACAGATTCATCAACGCGCGGAGGTTCTCAGTGGTGTAATAGAGACCCGATGGCTGAGCGATACGAACGGTGTGAAAGTGCTCTACCCCGGGAAACTGGGTAGGCACATCAGAATAACGGCCAACAATACCGCCGCCATACCCAAAAACACCAACGATACCGCCATGCTTCCAATGGGTGATCCGATCTCTGTATGAAAGCTCAAGCTGCCCAAGGATATCCCAGCACTCTGGCTTGGTTTCCGCCTGCTGCTTGAGGTCAGTGACGAAACTCGGCCATGGACCTTTTTCCAGTTCGTCCAATAGAGGCGTTTTATGCTTTGCCATCAGTGTTCCTCCTAGAGATTATGTGGTTTGAAAAAACCTCGTCAATTCAATTAGCCCGAACGAAAAAAGCTCGTCATTACAGGCAAGAACGCACAACACCATGTTGAATGGTCATTCAGAGAGCGAGCATAAACGTCCAGCAACCCTTTGTCAACAAAAAATCCCTCCCGCCGCGCCATGCAAAACAGAGGCGCCAAGGGCGTTGCGCTTATCTGATTCCCGCTTGCTGCAGCATGCTCTCCTCAAGAGCGCTTGACCCCTTTGCTGCCATCCTGCCCGCGATGAGATCCAGCAGACGGGTTGCTAAAATCTTACCCAACTGTACGCCTTCCTGGTCAAACGAATTTATGTTCCAGCAGAATCCCTGGAACGCTATCCGGTGTTCGTAAATCGCCAGCAGCCCCCCCATGATCTGCGGCGTCAGCCGGTCGGCAATTAGGATCGAATTGGGTCGGTTCCCCGGAAAACATCGGACGGGATTGTCGTCCTGTTTACCCAGCGCCAGCGCCAGAGATTGCGCCAGCATATTGGCGAGCAGTTTCTGCTGCGATCCTGTCCCCGCCACACGCAGATCAAGACCATACTGACTGTGGCGAAAACCGATAAACTCGACAGGAACGACCTCTGTCCCTTGGTGGATCAGTTGATAAAAGGCGTGCTGACCGTTGGTGCCGGGTTCCCCCCAGACCACGGGCCCGGTCTTCCACCCGACAGTCTTGCCTTGCCGGGTGACCGACTTGCCATTGCTTTCCATGTCGCACTGCTGCAGATGAGCGGGGAATCGGGACAAGGCTTGGCTGTACGGCAGGACCGCCACAGTGGCATGCCCGAGGAAATTGTGATTCCAGATCCCCAACAGCGCCAGCAACAAGGGGATGTTCGCCCGGATGTCCGGCTCCATCGCGGCCCGATCGACCTCGTGGGCACCGCGCAAGATTTCCATGACCGCCTCGAAACCCAAAACAAAGCCCAAGGTCACGAGCCCCACCATGGAGGTCGCCGAATAACGGCCACCGATGTAGTCTTCCATGTAAAATGAGCGCAGGTACTTGTTGGCGTCATCCATGGGGCTGCCCTCCCCGGTGACAGCCACCAGATGGAGCGCCGGGTCGAGCCCCGCTGCGACAATCCTGGCGCGGACCAACTCTTCATTGGTCAGGGTTTCCAAAGTCGAGCCGCTCTTGGACACGACATTGAAGAGGGTGCGCGACAGGTCAAGGCCGGACAGCACCTCAGCCACATCGTCGGGATCGACATTGGCGATGAACCGCGCCGAGCGGCCGCAAAGCGCATACGCCTTCAGCGCCATATACAGGGCCCTCGGCCCCAGATCGGAGCCGCCGATCCCCACCTGCACCATGGTGGTAAAGGGCTTCCCTTCCGCGTTGACAATGGCGCCGCTGGCCAGTTCATCGAGAAAAATCCGTAATTTCTCGAGTTCCCGCCGCGCCTTTGCGCTGGCCTCCGGCGCCATGGGGGGATCGTCGAACACATCGCGGCAGGCCGTGTGCAGGACTTGCCGGTTCTCGCTGGCATAGCCTTGGATGCGGTTTAGCACCGCCCCCTGCCGCATCGCCGCGTAGGCTGCAATCAGCCCAGCCTCGTCGGCAAGCTCCTGGAGCGCATCCAGGACCGCCGGCGTAACCCGCTGCGTTGCGTACAAAAGATCGAAACCGCAGCCCGACGTCTTCATTGCGCTGATCCGCTCTGCGGTCAGCCCGCCAGCCGCGGTCAGGTCATGGGGGGCGCGGGCCAAGGCCGCGAGTTTTCCTACGGCCGCATGTGCCGAAAAATCTTGGAATTCCATATATGCCTCTCCTGTCATGCGATGCTCACTGCCGGGCCAGCTCCTTCATTTGCTTGATGATTCCCCGGTAATCCCCCTGCCCGTAAATCGCGGATCCAGCAACAAATATGTTTGCGCCGGCAGCGGCAGCCTGGCCAATGGTCGCTGGACTGATGCCGCCATCCATTTCGATGCCGGCCCTGGGATTCACCTGGTCGAGCATCTGCCGCAGCCGCCTCGTTTTGTCCAATGAGGACGCAATGAACGACTGGCCGCCGAAGCCGGGATTCACGCTCATGAGCATCACCAAGTCGACCTCGTCCAGCACGTATTCGAGCGTGGCGAGGGGGGTAGCCGGGTTGAGCACCGCCCCGGCCTTTTTGCCCCGTTCCCGGATCGCGGCCAAGGTACGGTGGAGATGGGTACAGGCCTCGACATGCACCGTCACCCAATCGGCGCCGGCATCTATGAACTCATGGATATAACGATCAGGATCGGCAATCATCAGGTGGACATCGACCGGTAGCCGGGTGACCGCCCGGATCGCCCGGACCACCAGAGGGCCGATGGTAATGTTGGGCACGAAATGGCCATCCATCACATCCACATGGATAACATCCGCTCCCGCCGCTTCGACCGCCCGGACCTCCTCGCCGAGGCGGGAGAAATCAGCAGAGAGGATCGAGGGCGCAATCATGAGCGAGCGCATGGTACTCCTGAAAAAGAGAATGGATTCGTTAGCTACAGCGCGGGCTGCCTTGGTGATGAATATACCAGATTGACCGAAAAAGAACCGGTTATTCGCGACGGAAAACCACCGAACGCCTCAGTTGCCGCAGACGCGCTCGTACTGCTGCCCAGGGATCTGGCGGACCAGTCCCTTCAACTCCAGTTGCAGGAGCAGTCCGTGTATTTCGGCCACAGCCAGTCCAGAGGCCTGGGCCAGGGCATCGATGTCGAGCGGATAGACATCCAAGGTCGCGAGCAGCCTCTGTTCCGGTTCCGTCAGCACCGGCATCGGACTGCTGGAGATCTTGCCAGGAGCAAGGCTGCTCCAGGACAATTCCTCCAGGATATCAGCCGCATTCTGTACCAGATGGGCACCCTGTTGGATTAACCGGTGAGCGCCGACACTTTTGGGCGAATCGACCCGGCCGGGAACGGCAAAGACTTCCCGCCCCTGGTCAAGCGCCAGCCGGGCCGTGATGAGCGAGCCTGACTTCTCGGTCGCCTCCACGACCACCACCGCCCTGGCCAAACCGCTGATGATCCGGTTGCGCGTCGGAAACCGGAACGCTTCCGGTCTCGTCCCCAGCGGATATTCGCTCAATACGAGACCGGTGGCCGCGATGTTGCCGAACAGTTCGGCATGGGCACGAGGATAGATCACATCGACGCCACAGCCAAGGACCGCAATGGTGCCTCCGCCGCCAGCCAAAGCCCCGCGATGGGCTGCGGCATCGATGCCATAGGCGGCGCCGGAAACGATGGTCATTCCAGCCGCCACCAAATCGGCGGCAAGAGCGGTGGCGATACGACAACCGTAGGCAGAGGCGGCTCGAGATCCGATGATGGCCACGGCCGGGTGTTCCAGCCAATCAAGGGCGCCGCGGCAGTACAGGAGAACGGGGCTGTCGGGGATGTCGCGCAGGGCTGAAGGGAAGGCGGGACTATCGGGAGTAAGCAGGGTGATGGCAAGCCGGTCAAGCCGTTCCAACTCATCGCGGGCATTCTGCCGGGCCGTGGCTATTTGCCGGGAGTCACCCAAAACATTGACCAGATGAGGGCCGATACCGGGCCGCGACCGGAGACCTGCCGGATTCTGCAAGACCGCCGCCGGTGACCCAAACCAGCGCACCAAGCGGTTGATCAAGTTGCATCCCAGACCAGGAAGCAACGAAAGTGTCAACCAATCTTCGACCGCTTGAGGGTGGGGCAAGGGATCTAATCGGTCATAAAAGCGAGCAATTCCTGGCTTCGTGCCGGATGCCGCAATTTCTTCAACGCCTGCGCCTCAATCTGCCGAATGCGCTCCCGGGTCACCGAGAAGCACTGCCCGACCTCTTCCAGCGTATGGTCGCAACCGATTTCGATACCATAGCGCATCCTAAGCACCTTTTCCTCTCGCGGAGTCAACGATTCCATCACCTTGCACAGGCACCGCTTGAGGCTTTCAGTGGTTGAATGTTCCTGAGGATCGGGGTGGGTATGATTCTCGATGAAATCGCTGAGCATGGTATCCTCTTCATCGTTGACCGGAGCATCGAGAGAAATGGCATCCTTGGCCGTTTTCAGGGCAATCTGCACCTTCTCGATATCGGTATTCAACTGGGAAGCCATCTCTTCCGGCGTCGGTTCCCGGCTTTCAATTCGCTGAAAATCCTTGGCAAACCGCAGTAGGCGATTGATGGTTTCTATCATGTGTACCGGCAGGCGGATGGTCCGCCCCTGATCGGCAATGCCGCGGGTCACGGCCTGGCGTATCCACCAAGTGGCATAGGTGGAAAATTTGTACCCCCGCTTGTAATCGTATTTTTCGACCGCCTTCATCAGCCCGATATTGCCCTCTTGAATGAGGTCGGGCAATTGCATGCCACGGTTCATAAATTTCTTGGAAACCGAGATCACCAACCGGAGGTTGGCCCGGACCAAGGTCTCCTTCGCCTGTTTGGCGGTTTCCCGCCCCACTTCTATTTCCTGCTGCAACTGAATGAAAGCGGGCCATGAAATGCCGATGATCTCCGCCAGCTCGAGGGTCACACGCTGTTCAATTTCAGCAGAACTGATTTCCTCGCTTTCCGGATACAGTTGCTGCCGCCGGGCAGCAGACAACAGTTCCTGTTGCCGGGCCATCACCCGAACTTTATTGAATTTCTGGGCCAGCTCCTTAACCGTGTCAGCCACCGAAAGTAACCCTTTGGAACACAATCGATATTCCCGAAAGAGATGAGCAATGTCAGTGCCCACCGCCAGAATGTCGGCGACCACGGCTGCCTCTTTGACTTGATTGCCCGCGTGTTTCTTCAATTCGAGAAACAGCTCCCGGCGCCGGGCATCGAGTTCGTTCGCCCTTTCCACCTGGTCGAGGAAGGCGTCACGCACTGCGGTCAACTCGTCCTCGCTGTCGGACAATCCCCGAATCACCGAAGGGATGCGGACAGTACCCCGCAGGAGATTTTCGGCCAGGTCATTGAGCGCGGTGACCCCCAAGGTCAGCCGCAGCATCCCCTGTTGAATACGGGTTTCGCCCTCCTCGATCATGCGCGCCAGTTCAATCTCCTCTTCGTGGCTGAGCAGGCGTTGGTTCCCCATTTCCCGAAGGTAGATATTCATCGGGTCAACGCTGCTCCCCATCCCTCTCCGATCATCTCCCCGTCTGTCCTCTCCCAGGCGCCGATCCAAGGATGAACGGCGCTCTATGCTGTTGCGAACGATCCAGTCTTCCTCCTCTTGAACATCGCCCGACGACCAACCATCGGGCGTTTCTTCGGCAAACTCTTCGGGTTCTTGATCATCTTCCAAAAGAAAATCATTCGGTTCCATCACCCCTCCTCGCCACCGGTACCTGTCCGCCGACATATACCTTGTGTCACACTCGCCTTCTTAAAAAAACAAAGAATCGAAATATATCAACAAGATATGAGAAAAATATAGTCAATTTATGCCAACATCTCAAAATCACAGGAGATACAAAAACACCCCCTTCTGATACAATTTTTTGAACTTTACCAGGTTTGCATCTTTTTTCAACATGTTAAATTAGAAACATCCTTTTTCTCGTTCCATTTTCTGTTTCCGCCCGATCAACTCCATCAACAGTCCTTTGTCCCCAAGGCGTTCAACTCGACGAATCTCTTCCTGCAATTCGGCGGCAGCCCGCTTGTGCAACACTGAGCGCACCCAACGCACCAGCGCATCGCACATATTCCGGGCCTGTTCCTGGCCGGCGGCATACGGCAATCCCCTGGTCAAAATTTGTACGATATGGGCGCGATCGTGCGGGTCGTCGACCTGCGCAAGCAACTGTTCAGGCTGATGGGATGCGGCCTCATTCATACGCGCCATCAGATCGATCAACCGAAGCGCCGCGGGTTCCCGAACCGCATCCGCAAGTCCGGCCTGCAGCAACTCGCCGAGATATTCAGGATACAAAATGAGGAATTCAACCAAGTGACGCTCCTGGGTGGGCAAACGGGCAAGCCCCTCGGAAGAGTAGACTTCTTCCGGGGTGGCCTGCCTGCGCCCTGCCGCTGGTCCTGACTGAAAATAACCGGGCGTCACCCCCAATTTCTCGCTGAAATGGGCCACCATCAATGCCCGTTGTTCCGGGTTGATCGCCTCCTTGATAAGCTCTTTCAATTCCGCGATGATTCTATTTTTACCGGCCAAGGTCGAGCCGTGGGCCCGGAGCAAGGCATCGAAGGCGAATTCGGCCAAAGGCCGTGCCGTGTCCACGAGCGTGGCGATCGCCTCTGGCCCCTGAGCGCGGACATAGGAATCGGGGTCATGACCGGCCGGCAACAGGGCGACCCGCCCCTCGACCTGCTCGGCAAGAAAGTAAGGAATGCTGCGCATGGCGGCCTTCAGTCCGGCGGCATCGGCATCGAACAGCAATACCGCCTCATCGCCATATCCGCGCAAGGCACGGATATGTTCCCGGGTGAGCGCGGTGCCCAGGGGGGCGACCACATTGTCGATACCATGCACGGCAAGCAGGAGCAAATCGAAGTTTCCCTCAACCACCAGAGCGCGGCGTTGCCTGCGGATGGCTTCCCGATGCTGATGCAGTCCGAACAAAAGCCGGCTTTTTTCAAAAATCGGGCTTTCGGGCGAATTCAAATACTTGGGCTTGCCATCGCCCAGAATGCGGCCGCCAAAGGCCACGATCCGACCGGTCATATCGGCAAGGGGAAACATGACCCGCGAGCGGAAACGGTCATACTGACCACCATGTTCCTTGCCGATCGCCAAGCCCGCCTGGACCAAGGCCTCCCTGGACACCCCTCTGGCCTGCAGCTGATCGGCGAGATAGCTCCATCCGGCCTGTTCCGGATCCGGGGCGCAACCCAAACGAAAGCGGTCAACGACCGTCTCCGGCACGCCCCGCTGCTCGAGATAGGTCCGCGCCACCTTGCCCAGTTTCGGATGCCGCAGGCACTGCTGGTAGACGAGCGCCGCAGCCTCATTGGCCTCATACAGGGCCTCGCGCCGGCGCAATTGGAGCTTTTCAGCCTCGGTCAACTGGCGCTCCGCCATCTCGATGCCGTACTTCTGCGCCAGGGTTTTGAGGGCTTCGGGAAAGTCCATGCGGTGATACTTCATCACAAAGGCAAAAACATCGCCGTGCTCGCCGCAGCCGAAGCAGTGGAAAAATTGTCCCTGGGGATGAACAGTGAAAGACGGCGTTTTCTCGCTATGAAATGGGCACAGCCCGGTCAAGCGGTTGCCGGCCCGTTTCAACTCGACCACCTCGCCGATCACCTGGGCGATATCGGCGGCTTCCTTGACCGTATTCTTGATATGTTCGCGGCTTGTTGAAATAGGCATGCCTGATGCTCCGCCACCTGCCTTCATGCCTGCCCTGGCAGAGCGCCCCTGCGGCAATGAGATGCAGCGCATGGATGAAAGAAGGGGCGTTCGGGCCGACTGACGGCAATGATCTTGCAATCTTTTTTTGATGTTGTCATATAAGGCATCTAAGCTGGAATACGAAAGGTTTCTCCGACTCCGACTCGCTTCCATCCCCGCGTTCCCCTTTCGCTGAGGCGCACGACGAATTCGGCATGCACGACATGGATGACATGCTCGCTCTGGAAATTAAGAAGGAAATGGCGGACCGCTATTTCGGCACCCGCAGAAGAATCGAGGAAGACAGCCAGGAGTATAACCAGCATCTGCAGGAAGCCTACCGTCAAATGGAAAACGAGGTGGGATTCGATCTCGTCCGGCTCTATATCCTCCTGGGGCGGGAATCACTGGTCCACGACTTTTTCCGTTTGACCGGGATGCGGGATCAGGTCTTTCTCGACCCCTATCTTCTCGGCTCGCCCACCATCCGGAAGCGACTGTTCACAGGACAGATGATTCATGGTCTGACCCGCCGCTCCCGGTTCCACCATCTTTTTTTCGATATTTACAACCGGATGCGGGAAGGGATGGCGACCTACAGTGCCACCCTCAAACGGCTGATCGAGGAGGGCAAGGCTATTGCCGAGGACATTGAACAGTTCCATCGAACCAACGACTTGGGGAGCATGATGGGATTGCTCCGCCGCCTGGACAGCGGGTCCATGCATGAGGAAGGAGCGCTGCCGGGTCATGTTGCGCCGCAGCGGGACAGCACCCTGACGGAAAAGCTGCGGTTCCCTGCCCCGGTTGCCGCCGAGACGCACCTGCCGATCTTCCCGTCCATGCCGGCGGCCATGGGGGCATGCCGCACCAAGCTGCAGGAACTCGTCGATACCGCTTTCGACTATCAAGGCAAACCAGAAGTTCGGGAATATACCCGATAACGGCTACAGACCGATCCAATAATCCAGGCGGTCGAGGTGGTACACGCAGCCATACTGCTGGGGCCACGCACAGACCCCCTGGAGGTCCATCCCCTGGTAGATGACGGAAACCGGCCGATCCGAGGAGACGACCACCACGATGATCCTTGGATGCTCGGCGGTGAACCGCAGAGCCGAATTGTAGCGGGCGCCCCTGGCGAGATCCTCGCCTTCGAAGGCCCGTCCGTCGAGCAGACAGGAAAAACCGTGGATATGCAGATCCGCGCCGATATGGATCGCTCCATCCACCTTGGCCAGTGACTTGGCCAGCTCCAAGGTATTTGAATCGTGCAGATCCAAGGACGGCGAGAGACTTTGCCCCGAGATCCGAACCGGCTGTTCGTTGAGATCGATGACAATCCCGCAACCGTGTTTGCGTCGTTGGGCATGCTGGACCAGATCGACCACGACCTTGAACAGGAAATAGCCGTCAAAACGGTTGAGATTCGACTCCAGCAGCAACTCCTCAAGCTGAACCAGCTTGGCCCGATAGGTGGTCGAGTTGAATTTTCCATCGGCAAAACTGCACACCTGGGTCTGATTCACCCACAAAAAACCATGCCCGCCTCTGAAATCCGCGCAGATAAAGAAAGACGGCAGGGCGCCGTCGCAGATACCGAGAATCGCCTGCCCATCGCTGACCAAGAAACGCTCCGACTGCTCGACGGTCAGCAGCAGCTTGCGCACATGCTTGTAATTGATCAGTTGCGGCCGTAACGCTTTCTGAAACTTGACCAGAAAATTCAGTTGATCGAGCATGCAGGGATCGACAAACAGCAGACGGCCCTCAGACCATGCCCCTTCCTCCTGGGTCTCGGAAATCATCAACACTGCATCCAGTATGGGATAAACCCGCACGGGAGAATCCCAGCCGAGCAGCACATTCATCAGATCGACGATGTGGTCCCGCACTGCGTGGGTAGCGTATTCCTTGAGAAAATACCCTGAAATACCGGTATATATCTCAGCGTCATTGGCAAGATCGTGGGCAAAGCGCCAGACTGCATGCTCCAGCCAACACTCGGTCGGTCCGGTGGCACAGAGGTCGGGGTGATGCTCGGTGAACCACTGTTGGAAAAACACCGATCCCGAATACCCGCCGTTGGACAAAAGACCGGCTAACCCGGGATCTTTGACCGGGATGATCTCGGCATAATGCTTCCGGTCGAGTTGAACCTTGTCGTTGACCCGCCACTTCTGCGTATCGAGATACAAATTTTTGAAAATCGGCTCATGCCCTTTAAGCAAGTTCTGAGGATCGCACAACAACATCGGGCTGTCAGGCCGAAGGGCAAAGATCACCGCCACCCGGCTCATCCCGGAAAAGTGGGTCAAGCCGTCACGGAGGCCATTGAGGATATCGCTGACGCACCGACGGACGAACGATTGCCGGATCTGTCCGTCCATGGGCCACGCTGATACATCCCCTGCTGTCATCTGGCGACCATTCCCTTCCAGTTGTCCTCGGTTGACCAAGCACGCCATTCTATCCGCACAGTACAAACACGTCCCTTGAGCGTCAAGACGATTTCGCCCCCAATCACTCCTGCCCGAGGGGACATTGCGCGAGATTGACGGGTGCTCCGGCTCCTTGGCATATGGCATTCGTTACCTGCTTGCGCCATCCTGCTCGGCCTCAAGGAAAAAGAGCTTGGCCTCGCATGCTTTTCCGCCTATCATGGCCGGACGCGGCCCCCAGCCTGTCCTTTCTTGCGCCAGGCGCATCAACTCCCGGAACAACCTCAACGTACGGTATGCTCATGGAAGACCATATTGCCGAAGAACTCGTCAACATCATCAAGAAGCAGAAAAAATCCGAATATGAGGAAGCCTTTGAGCGAGCCTTCGAACTGACCAAGGCCTACGCCGGCTCAGCCAATGCCCAGGCCTCGACCATCCCCTTTGTCTTCGAGCGGCTGTTTGAGCTGTTTGTGACCGGCAAAGCCAGATCCTGACCATTCCAGCGCATGTTCCCGGCCGGAACTCGCATGGAGAACTCAATGCGCGAGCGCTCCCCGGGCCGGCCGGAGCAGACACGGCCATCCCCGTTAACGCGCCTGGAGCTGCCGTTGAACCATCTGTAAATCCTGCCAGGCCGCTTTCTTCAATTCGACATTTTGCAAGAGGAAACGGGGGTGAAAGGTCGCCATGACCTGGAGCGGTTCGCCACCAGGATTCCTCTGGCCACAGGGGTGAAACCGGCCGCGCATCCGCACAAGCGTCTCCTGCGCTCCCACCAGAGAACGAACCGCGATCTCGCCCATGGCGCACACCAGTCTGGGGCGTACCAGTTCAATCTCCCGCATCAGATACCCATAGCAGCACCGCATGCTGTCGTCTTGAGGCGCCTCCGCAGGCGGCGGGCAACATTTAACCGCGTTGGTCACGTAAACCTGTTCAGGTGTCAGGCCAATGGCGCGCATCATGTTCCAGAGCATGGCGTCCTCGGCTTCTCCAAACAGGGCCGCAGCGGAAAATTCCGCGTTCTGCGCGGAATAGTCGCCAACTACCAGCAGCAGCGCATCCGCCGTGCCGCTGCCATGGACCACTCCCTGCCTGGCCGATGCCAGGGAACACTGACGGCAGTCCTCTATTTCCCTGTCAAGGGCGCGCAATGTCGCCGCCATGCTCCCTGATCGTTCAGGATGCGGCACCTCGCCCCCTTCGGCCGACACCGTCTCGACCGCCTGCCTCTCGTTCCCGTTCGGCCGCGCCTGCCGGCAACCGGGACAGAGAAACTGCTGCAGCCCGGGGGAGAACGGATACTGCTCAATGCCCATCTGCTGATGGTAGCGCAGCAAGGTCCGTAAAGCACCGGCAAGGCGGAGGCTCTGGATCCGATCGGGCGACGCCGGTTCCTGGGCCGGATTTGCGCCGTGGGATGCGCCCTCACCTGCCATGTCCCAGCCGCTCCCGCCTCTGCCGGCCAAACCTGACTCCGACTGCCGCCATATCTTATTCCTTTTTCTTTTTGGGTGGCTCGAACTCAAAGACCGTTTCGTTCTTGCGCAGCAAGCCATGTTTCTTCCGCGCCACCTCTTCCAAATACTTGTCATCGGAACGCAGCCGGTTGATATCTTCGGTCAACTCGGTATTTCTCGCTTCAAGACGGCTGTTTTCCTCGGCGAGTGCGGCCATATCCCTCTTCAATTGCAGGTAATGGAACAACCCCCGCCCAGGAGCGAACATCACCCACAGCAGGAAAAAAACCACGATCACCCCGCCAAGAACCCAGAGTATCTTATTATCCGGGCGATTATTCTCGTGCTGTCTGCGTGTGGTCATATGCTGCTTCGATTTCCTGTATTGAAATTAGGCAGGGAACATCCGAACAAGCAGTTACTGGCAGAGCGTCTGCCTGAGCCGATTGGCAAACTGCCATCAAATATCCGTCGGTCCCGAACAACCGGGCGGCCCACAACTTCCCTGACTGGAGGAACCGTCGTTTTCCTGCGGCGCCGCGCTCTCCGGACCATCTCCTTGCAACTGGCAGCCATCGGCAACCGGACCTCAATCATCCAGAGAGGAGGGCTTCTTTTCCTTCCGCTCGCCAAGCCTCATCAACCTGATCAGCAAAATGCCCGACTCATAGAGCAGATACAACGGCACGCCCATCAGTGCCATGTTGAAAATATCCGGGGTCGGGGTCAGGACAGCGGCGAGTATGGCGACCACCAGCACCGCGTACCGCCTGTTCTTCTCATAGGTCCTCCGGGAAATGACCCCGACCAGGGAACTGAAAACCATAAAGACAGGCAGTTCAAAAATAATCCCGAAACCAAACAGAAAAAGGGTCACAAAGGTGACGAAACGGTCCACCGAGATCACTGCCCGCAGTTCCTCGGATTGAAAGCCCAGCAGAAAACTGATGCCAAAAGGCAGGGTGATGCAGGCGCAAAAAATCGTGCCGCTGTAGAAAAGCACGCAGGTCGCCACCACAAACCAGCCCAAAGTTTTTCCGGTCACCCCGAAGGGTTTGCCCATAGCTTTCCACAGCACGAACATACACAACGGCATGAGCAGGTAAAGCGCGCCGAAAAAGGCCAGATTGACATGGGCGAGAAAAGGGGCGGCCACGGAAAAAAAATAGAGCTTTTCGCCGAAATGATGCTGCAACCCGGTCAACAGCCGGCTGGAGAGCAGAAAAAGGACCACCGTGGTCCCCACGATGGCAAAAATGAGTGTTTTGAGGAACCCGCGCAACTCAAGCAAAAAAATGGCAAACGATTTCAAATGAGCGTTCATGGGCGCGTCCAGTGAACAGGTTGAGAGCATGGAATGGGGAGGTGCAAGGTAGCAAAACAGAGGAAGAATGGCAATTGAATACCCGTTGCGTTTCCCAAGACGCCATGATAAAAGCCTTCACACCGATACACGGTCGCCGCGCAAGCGCCTGTCTTTTCACTCTCGTTCACGACCCGCCATACCATCATGCTTGAACTACGCTTTGTCCGAGAAAACCTGGAACTGGTCCGCCAGAAAAGTCTTCTTCGCGGCGTCGATGCGCAACTCATCGACCGATTTGCCGCAACCGACCAGCAGAGACTCGCGGTGATCGCCGAGGCCGAGGCGTTGAAAAACCGCCGCAATACGGTCTCAAAGACCATAGCCTTGCTCAAGCAGTCGGGCAGCGACGGGCAGGCCCAACCGCTGATCGCAGAAATGCGCCAGGTCTCGGATCGAATCAAAGAGTTGGACACGGTGCTGGCCGACATAGAGGCGGAGTTGCAGGATGTGATCATGACCATCCCCAACCTCTGCCACGATTCGGTGCCCGCTGGACAAGACGAGCGGGACAACATCGAGATCAAACGATGGGGCTCCCCCCCGGCCTTTTCCTTTCAACCTCGCCCACACTGGGAGATCGGCGAGACGCTTGGCATCCTTGATTTTGAGACCGCCGCCCGGCTCGCCGGCACCCGCTTTGCCCTGCTCAAGGGATTCGGCTCCCGGCTGTCGCGGGCCCTGATCAATTTCTTTCTCGATCTGCACACCCAGCGGCACGGCTACACAGAGGTCTTGCCGCCGTTCATGGTCAATGCCAGAAGCATGACCGGAACCGGCCAGCTGCCCAAATTCAAGGAAGATCTGTTCAAGGTGGAAGGGTGGGATCTTTGGCTGATCCCCACCGCCGAGGTACCGGTCACCAATATGCACGCCGGGACCACCATCGACGAGACCGCGCTGCCGCTGAAATATACCGCCTCCACGCCCTGCTTCCGCTCGGAAGCGGGGTCTTACGGCAAGGATACCCGGGGACTGATCCGGCAGCATCAATTCGAGAAGGTGGAACTGGTCAAATTCACCACCCCCGAAACATCCTGGGACGAACTGGAAAGTCTGCTGACCGATGCCGAAACCGCCTTGAAATTGCTGGAACTGCCCTACCGGGTCATCACCCTATGTGGTGGCGATCTGGGTTTTTCCTCGGCAAAAACGTACGATATTGAGGTGTGGCTGCCGGGGCAGAACTGCTACCGTGAAATTTCTTCCTGCTCCAATTTCCTCGACTTTCAGGCCCGCCGGGCAGGTATCCGCTACCGTCCCAAGGGCGAGAAAAAGAGCCGCCTTGTCCACACCCTCAACGGTTCCGGACTTGCCGTCGGCCGGACCCTGGTGGCCATTTTGGAGAATTACCAGCAAGCCGATGGCACGGTGCGGCTGCCCAAAGTCCTGGAACCCTATTTCCAAGCCCGCTTCTGAGCGATGATCCAGGGTATTTGTCCCGTCGCACAATCAGCATCCTTGGCCTATCCTTGGAAAGTATTGGGGTTCTCCCGGGCCAGCTCGATCAGACGGTTCAGCAGCGCGCTGAACGAATAACCCGCTGCGGCTGCGGCCTGCGGCAGCAGACTGGTGGGAGTCATGCCCGGAATGGTATTGGTTTCCAGTAGATACAACTCATCTCCCGCCAGGATCATATCCGTACGACTGTAGCCGCGCAGTTGCAGGCACACATGGGCGCGCACGGCATAGTCCTGCGCTTTGCGCCGCACCGCTTCGCTCACCTCGGCCGGGCAGATCTCCCGGCTGGCTCCCGGCTGGTACTTGGCCTCGTAATCGAAAAACTCGAATTTGGCATCGGGAATGATCTCGACCAGCGGAAGAGGCTCAGGGGCGCTATTCCCCAAAACTCCGGCGGTCAGCTCACGGCCCTTGATGTATTGCTCGACCATGACGCTGTTGTCGTGTCGCAGGGCCAGCCGCAGGGCCTCGGGTAGTTGGGCGGAATCGCGCACGATCGACATGCCGATGGACGATCCCTGACGTATCGGCTTGACCACGCAGGGCAGGCCGACCTCGGCGAGGATCCGGCCCGTATCCCGCAGGTCGCGAGGTTCCACCATGATCCAGGGGGCCACGGGCAACCCGTTCAACCGGTACATGGTCTTGGCCAGATTTTTGTCCATGGCCAGGGCGCTGCCCAGCACGCCGGCGCCCTGGTAGGGGATGCCGAGCAAATCGAGGAACCCCTGAATGGTGCCATCCTCGCCGTTCACCCCATGGAGCAGGAGAAAGGCGACGTCAATCCCGGCGGCATCGTTGGCGATACGGGCCAGATCAATGGCAGGGTCGTAGCGAACCACTTCGTACCTGTCCAGATCGAGCGCCTGCTCCACCCCGGCCGCGCCCCGGAGCGAGACCTCGCGTTCATCAGATGTTCCTCCGGCAATCAACGCCAATCGAATCTTCGCCATGGTCGGCCTCCCTGAAAATGGACACGATGCATTGCACCCGATCTCTGATGCCGACATGTTACCATCACCCTCAAGAAAAACAATTAAAAGGGCGGAGGAGGAGCAAGGGCTTGACAGCGGATGGGGCGGGACGCGTCCTGATGGACGACAAAGCCCTGCCTTCGCCGCACCGGTAAATTACCGGCAATTCCATTATTTGATTTGACAAGATTTCGCAGAACAGATAGGTTATCGACCCTAAACCATACCCTTACCAACGGCGAAGGCCGACCACCCAAAGGAAGTGATGCAACCATGATCGAAGTAGATGTCAGAGGTGACCTTGAATACGCGATTAGGCAGTTGAAAAAGAAACTGCAAATCGATGGTATCAAACGAGAGCTGAAGCGGCGGGAATACTACGAGAAGCCCAGCGTCAAAAAGCGCCGCAAGACAGCGGAAGCCCTGCGTAAACTTCGCAAGTTCAACCGACTGAGAAGTCGGGTCTGAGCAGCGTGCCCCAACGGCATCCACCGTTGGGGCCTTTGTTTTCCCCCCTTTTTGTCCACACGCCTCTGCACGCCACTGCCCTTGCTCCACACCTGTCGGATTTTCTCCGCTACCTGACTATCCAGAGACGGCTGGCCAAGAATACCGTTGCCGCCTATGGGGCCGATCTGCGCGCCTTTCTCCGCTTTCTTGCCCGCCCGGCCGCACCGTTGCGAGAAAAAGTCGGCAAGGAAGAGGTGCAACAATTTTTCCAGCATTGCCATCAACAACGGATCAGCGCTCGGTCCAATGCCCGCCGGCTGGCGGCGCTGCGCGCCTTCTTTCTTTTCCTCGAACACCAAGGAGTGCTGACCGCCAATCCCCTGGATGAAATCGACGGACCCAAAATCGGCCGCAGCCTGCCCAAGGCCCTGACCGTTGCCGAAGTCGACACGCTGCTTCGTCCGCCGGCCTCCTCCTCGCCCCTGGCGCTACGAAATTCCGCCATGCTCCATCTCCTGTACGCTTCGGGACTGCGGGTCTCTGAACTGGTCACCCTGCCGATGAGCGGCTGCAACCTGAACAGCGGTCATCTCCGCATCTTGGGAAAGGGCAACAAAGAGCGGGTCGTCCCTTTTTCAGCGATAGCCGGAGAACGGGTGCGCGAATATCTCGCGCGGGGCCGGCCGCTGCTGCTCAAGGGCAAGCCGAGTCCGATGCTGTTTTGTTCCAACCGGGGAGGCGCCATGACCCGCGTCCGTTTCTGGCAAATCATCCGTCAAATCGCCCTGGCAGCCGGGATCACCAAAACAATCAGTCCGCACATGCTCCGCCACTCCTTTGCCACCCATCTGCTCGCCGGCGGCGCCGACCTGCGCTCAGTCCAGATGATGCTCGGCCATACCGACATCGCCACCACCCAAATCTATACCCATGTCGATGCCGACCGTCTGAAGACAATCCATCGGCGCTTCCACCCCCGCGGCTAGGCTGATTCTTCGTCTGCCGCCAACAGGCTGACCCGGAAAACCGTATGACCGGGTTCTGACTGGACCTTGATGCTGCCGCCATGGGCCTGGACAATCCCATACGAAACCGGCAGGCCGAGTCCTGAGCCCTCGACAGCCTTGGTCGTAAAATATGGTTCGAAAATCCTGCCGAGATGCTCGGGCGCTATTCCCGGGCCGTCGTCCTCCACACATACCACGATCCACTCGTCCTCCCTGGCTGTCTTGAGCGTCAACCTCCCTCCGTGCTGTACCACGGCATCGGCGGCATTGATGATCAGATTGATGAAGACCTGACGGATTTGATCTTCGACTGCACTGATGCACAGGGTGTGGTGGTCATAGCAACCCACCAGAGTAATCTTGCGCTCGTTCAGAAAATTCCGATACAGGGTCAGAATGTCCTCCAACAGTCGATGGATATCGAAGACCGTCTTGATCCCGGTGGATGGCCGGTTGAATTGCTGCAAATCCCGAATCAGCTTGCGCATCCGGTCGCATTCGCTTTCCGCCAGTTGCAGCAAGGTGGAGCTTTTGGCGTCCTGGCGCAGTCGTTGCTGGACATCGCGCAGGACAAAGCGGATGCCCAGCAGGGGATTGCCGAATTCATGCGCGATGGAACCTGCCAACTTGCCGACCGCTTCCATCTTCTGGGCATGATGCAACTGTTCGACCAACTGTTGTTCACGGGTGATGTCTCGCACCATGCCCACAACATGGGTACGACGGCCATCACGATTCAAGACGGGGAAAACCGTGCCGCTCAGGGTAATGGCACGGCCTTGCGGAGTCGGGCGGGTAAAAGAGCCTGTCCAGGGTTCGCCTTGCTCGATGCTTGCCTGCACCTGAGCGATCTGATCGGCGAGGTTGGGCCCAAACAAACAGTCGAGCAGACTTTGTCCCTTCAACTCGTCGCCGTCGCGCCCTATCATCTGTTCAAAGCTGGCGTTGACATATTCAACGATGTTCTCCGCGTTGCCGATCAAAATCAGTGCCGTGGTCTGGCGAATCACTTTGGCAAACAGCAGTTTTTCCTGTTCCAGTTGCTGCTGGTGGCTGGTATCGGTATAGAAAATAGCGGCGCCCGTGCATTGTGCGTTCTCAATAACCGGATAAGAACGCAGAGTGACCAGAAGCGATGAACCGTCCGGCAAACACAGGGGCATTTCATCAGCGAACATGCCCCTGCTTTCGACGATAGTGGTCCGGATCAGCTCGCTTAAAGCCAGCGGCCGAGCAGTCTCCGGCCTGCCCACGGCAAGCAGGGCCAGAATATCCTTGCCGATGATCCTGGTCGCATCCGTTTCGGCAAAGTGTTCCAGACCCGCCCGGTTGATGAATATGCACCGGTCTTCCGTATCCACACCCAGAACAACTTCTTCAGTGGCATCCAAAAACAGGCGCAACCGTTCCTCCTGAGTCACCAGATCCGTCAGGGCCTTGCGACCGCTTGCGCAGAGAAAATTGAGCGCTTCGACCACCTGGTCGAACTCGTCCGGGTGGGTGGAAGCGGGGCGGTCCAGTTGCAGCGGTACGAGCTGTCCGCGTTTGAGGTCGATGTTCCCGGCATAGCTGGCCAAACGGGTCAGATGGCGGGTCAAGGCATTCTGAAAGAGGAAGAGAATGAAACCGGAGACCAGAAAGGTTTTGACCGCGTTGCTGACCAGCAAAACGATGATCCGTTGGGTCAGGCGCTGATAGATCCCTGCGAATGAGGCTGTTACCTGGAGCTGCCCGATCTCCTCGATGTGGTTCTGGACCTTGTGGCGCAGCGGGTATACATGGGTGATGCTGGTGTCGCTGGGCTCGCCTCTGGACCAGACGGTCTGCCCGTCCATTTTCACCGCCGCCTGGACGATATCCTCGCGCTTGATCAGCCCTTCGAGCTGCAAATTGACCTGTAGCTCGTCGAGGGTCCAGACGCTCTCCTCAAGCGGCCGCAGACTGCTTTCCTCAATGACGTTGAAAAAGGTATAAATCCTATCGATGTCGCGGCGATAATCAAGATACAGTTGCAGGGCGGTGGCCAGGCAGGCGATCATGCTGCTGAACAGGATCACCTGAAAGGTGAGACGATAGGCTATGCTGTGTTTTTTCCAGGGCATCAGCGCCACTTATCCTGCAGAGAGGCCATTTTTTGTCGAAACGCCTTTTGCGTCTCATCGCATCAGGACACAAGCCGTTGACCGGCGCCGGCTCATGGATCGACAGCCAACAGAGGACTAGCCTGTTCGTGCCTGGCAAGCAGCAACCGGACCGCATATTCGTCCGGCAGACGCTGCCGTGCTTCCGCCAGAACCAGATCGGGGTGATTGTTGACCTCGCTCAAATGGGCCAGCACCAGAAGCCGTAACCGCTCCCTGGCCAGCTCAGCCGCCAAGGCGAGCGAATCGGCATTGGCCAGGTGACCGCGGCTGGAAAGCACCCGCTGCTGCAGCGGCAGGGGATACGGCCCCTCCTTCACCATCCGGACGTCGTGGTTGGCTTCCAGGACTAAGGCCTGGCAGACGCGCAGATGATGGCGAATCAGCCGGGTGACCATGCCGGTATCGGTACAATAGCCCAAGTTGCTGCGGCCATCGCTGAGCACGAACCCCACCGGGTCGGCAGCGTCGTGGGAAACGGCAAAGGGATGGATGCACATGGCGTCGATCGTAAAGGGCTCGCCGACGCCAAACTCCCTGCGCACCGGCAACTTGCCCATTTTGGCCTCAGCCTCCCGCTGGGTCGCCTCGTTGGCGTAGACCGGCAGCCTGAGTTTGCGGGCCAGTATCCCGGCGCCCCTGATATGATCGTCGTGTTCGTGGGTCAAAACGAGCGCGGTCAAACTTTCCGGAGCAATGTGCAATGACCGCAGGCGGTCAAGGATCTCTTTCCCCGAAAAACCATTATCGATGAGCACTCTGGTAGGCCCGGCCTCAACCAGGGTGCAGTTCCCCTTGCTGCCGCTGCCAAGAACCGAAAACCTCACGGGTTGCTCCCCGTGCCGCCGGTGGGAGGACATCCATTCCCACTCAACCCGGTGTGTCCGAAACCGCCGCTGCCGCGTTCAGTGCCCGCGAGTTCCGCCACCACGCGCACCTCTGCCCGCGCCACCGGCGCCAGGATCATCTGGGCAATGCGGTCGCCTCGTCGGATGGTGAAAGGCATCCGGCCGAGGTTGATCAATGCGACCTTGATCTCCCCCCGATAATCGGCATCGATGGTCCCGGGCGCATTGATCACGGTGATGCCGTGCTTGAGCGCCAATCCGGACCGGGGCCGGATCTGGATTTCATACCCTGCGGGAATAGCCACCCCAAATCCGCAGGGGATCAGGCCGATCTCTCCCGGTTGCAGCTCGACCGGCTCCGGTATGGCCGCCGCCACATCCATGCCCGAAGCCAGCGCAGTGGCGTAGGCCGGCATGGTCAAGTCGGCGCTCTGCTCGGGATGCAGCCAACTCAGCTCAACGATTACGGTTTCCATCCCCGCCTGTCATCCATTCTTTCAAGCCAATGCCATACAAAAAAAACCGGTTGCCGCACATGCGGCAACCGGCCTTTTCCTGACAACGCGGTGACCAAGGAAATCACGCCCCTTCTTCGGCCAACACTGCCTTGCGGCTTAACCGAATCCGTCCCCGGTTGTCGATATCGATTACCTTGACTTTGATCACATCCCCCTCCTTGACCACGTCGGTGACGTTCTTCACCCGTTCGTTGGCCAGCTCGGAGATATGGACCATGCCATCGGTTCCGGGAAGGATCTGGACAAAGGCCCCGAATTCCTTGATCGTGCGAACCTCGCCCTCGTAAATCCGCCCGACCTCGGGCACTGCGGTAATCTGCTGGATCCGCTTGACCAAGGCGTTCGCCATGTCGCTGTTGTTACTGAATATTTTGATGGTGCCGTCATCTTCGACATCAATCTTGGAGTCGAATTCCATGGTCATCTCGCGGATCACCTTGCCGCCAGGGCCGATGATATCGCGGATCTTGTCCGGATGGATCTTGATGGTCACATATTTAGGGGCATGTTCGGAAACCGACTCCCGGGGCGAACCGAGGGCCTCTTCCATCTTGGTCAGGATGTGAATGCGGCCTGTTTTGGCCTGACCCAGGGCCCGGGACATGATCTCCCGGTCAACGCCTTCGATCTTGATATCCATCTGCAGACCGGTAATGCCTGCCTTTGTTCCAACCACCTTGAAATCCATGTCGCCGAGATGATCCTCATCGCCAAGGATGTCGGTCAGCACCACCACCCGGTCTCCCTCCTTGATCAGTCCCATGGCCACACCTGAAACCGGGGCCTTGACCGGCACGCCGGCATCCATCAGCGCCAGACTGCCTCCGCAGACGGTGGCCATGGAGGATGAACCATTCGATTCCAACACCTCGGAAACCACCCTCAGGGTATAGGGGAAGGTGTCGCCGGCCGGCAGCACCGCCTCGATGCCGCGACGGGCCAAGGTGCCATGGCCGATGTCGCGGCGGCTCGGACCACGCAGCGGCCGGACCTCTCCCACACAGAAAGGAGGGAAATTGTAATGGAGCATGAACCGCCGGTACACGTCGCCGCTCAGTCCTTCCAGATGCTGTTCGTCGCGCTCGCTTCCCAACGTGCAAATCACCAGAGCCTGCGTTTCGCCCCGGGTGAACAGGGCCGATCCGTGGGCCCGGGGCAGGATGCCGACCTCGCAACTGATCGGCCGGACCTCCTCAAAAGAACGCCCATCGAGCCGTTGTCCCTTGCTGATGATCCGATCCCGCATCACTCTTTTCTTATAGCCGCTCAACAGATCGCTCATCTGGGCGGGTGACTCAAAGAGATCGGGATCAAGCTGAGTCAGGACTTCTTCTTTCAGCCGGCTGTACCTCTCGGCACGGGCAATTTTCTCGACCGTGGTCACCACTTCTTCCATGCCGGCGGCCGCCATCGCCTCGATTTTCTCCTGCAGGCCGGCGTTGACCACTGGGGCAGCCGCCACAGGGCGTTTGTTTTTCCCTGCCTGCTGTTGCAGTTGCAACTGCATGTCGATCAGCGGCTGTAGGCCGGTATGGGCAAAAAAGATGGCCTCCAGGACCACCTCTTCGGGCAGTTCCGCCGCCCTGCCCTCGACCATGACCACTGCGGTCCTGGTCCCGGCGACCACCAAGTTGATCTGGGAGCGTTCCAGCTGCTTTTTGGAGGGGTTGAGCACATACTGGCCGTCAACATAGCCAACCCGGGCGGCACCCACCGGCCCACCAAAGGGGATATCGGAAATGAGCAGCGCCGCCGAGGCCCCGTTCATGGCCAGTATGTCTGGATCAAAATCCAAGTCCGCTGAAAAGACGGTGGCAATCAGTTGGGTTTCGCAATCATACCCGTCGGGAAAAAGCGGCCGCAACGGCCGGTCGATCAAACGGCAGGTCAGCACTTCCTTCTCACTGGGGCGGCCGATTTCCCGCCGGAAATAACTGCCCGGGATACGGCCGGCCGCATACATCCGCTCCTGATATTCAATGGTTAAGGGCAGAAACCCCATGTTTTTCGGCTCGCTTTCGGCCACGACCGTCACCAGGACTTTGGTGTCGCCGCTGGCAACCATCACGGAGCCGCTGGCCTGCTTGGCCATCTTGCCGGTTTCCAAAGCAATGGTCCGGCCGCCGATTTCGGTTGTTACTGTGTGTATCATATAAACTCCTGTCCGGTGCTCCCGGAACTGCATGAACCATGAAACCGGCCCGGCTCAATGCCGCCACAAAGGCACAAAGGATGCAGCGACACCCGCACCCTCATCCGTTCTCTCTGTGTCCTTTGTGTCTTTATGGCGCTGCCGCTGCCGTGGCGCGGTCGCATGGAAAAAAGGACGGCGGACCACTGTCGGCCCACCGTCCGGTAACTACGATCTACTTACGAATACCAAGCTGCTGGATGAGCGCCCGATATTTGGCGATATCTTTCTTTTGCAGATATTTGAGCAAGTTGCGCCGCTGGCCGACCAGCCGCAGCAAGCCTCGGCGGGAATGGTGATCCTTGGCGTGCGTCTTGAAATGCTCGGTGAGATAGAGAATGCGATCGGTCAGGAGGGCGATTTGCACCTCGCAGGAGCCGGTATCAGTCTCGTGGGTCTTGAATTTTTCGATCAATTCCTTCTTCTTTTCCGTTGTTTGTGCCATGGGGCACCTCCACTTTCCTTCTGCTGCCAGAAAAGCATACTCCCTCAGCCTCTCTGGAGTCTGGATAGATTGTCCCTGCTCCCGGGCCAGAGGGGCGGTCCAGAGGGACGGTATGAGCTTCTATACTCGACGGCGATCAACCGTGGCAAGGACAAAAGAACGTTTACCCGGCAGGTTGCAACACTTCGGCAATACTGCGGCGTTTGGAACGCAACAGATCCAGGCCGCTGTCCGCAAACAACTCTTCACCCGGCAGACAATCCTCGATGGTAAACTGCCCCGACCGAATCCGCCGCAAGCCAACGAGATGGGCTCCGCACCCAAGCGTCTGACCAATATCTGCCGCTACTACCCGGATATAGGTGCCTCTGCTGCACTCGATCTCCAGGCTCAACTGTTTGGCACCGGCGTCATAGCTCAGCGGTTCGAGACGAAATATTTCAACCGGCTTGGCCGCCTTGTCGATCTGCACCCCCTGGCGGGCATACGCATAGAGTGGCCTGCCCTTATGCTTTGCCGCAGAAAAAGGCGGCGGCACCTGCATCTGCGGCCCGGCATGACGCCTGAGGCAAGTGGTCAGAATCGCCTCGTCCAGCTCCGGCACGGGACGGGTGGCGATGACGCTTCCCTCCGGGTCTAGGGTCGTGGTTTCCATGCCCAACTGCAACCGGGCCCGGTAGACCTTGCGCCCGGCCATGAACAGATCGACATGTCTGGTGGCCGGACGGCCGGCGCACACGATCAACAGGCCAGAAGCAAAGGGATCAAGGGTGCCGGCATGCCCCACCTTTTTGATGCCGAGCAGCCGCCGGATTCGACGGACAATGGCAAACGAGGTCATGCCCGCCGGTTTGTCGACCAGAAAGACGCCGTCACTCCAGCCTGGCTTGTCCTCGTCAACGATCGCAGCCGCCTCGGCCATCGGCGCTCTATCTCTGCAGCTCTTGCCGGAGCACCTGCAACAGGGCATCACGGATGGCTTCCATGCTTTGTCCTTTAGCACGGAATCCACTGGCGTTCCGATGCCCACCGCCACCGAACCGGGCGGCGATCAGAGAAACGTCGCACATTCCCTTGGCCCGGAGGCTGACGGAAATATGGAGCGGCTCAACTTCCTTGAGGAAGACCGCCACCCTCACCGAACTGACGGCCCGGGGCAGGTTGATGAAATATTCGGTGTCCTCCATGGTGGTGAAGGTGCGCGCCAGCATCTTCTGGGTGACCCGGATGACGGCAATCCGATCCCGTTCATGCATCTCCAAGGTCGCCAGCACCTCCTGCATCAGGCGCAGCCGCCCCAAGGTGTAGTTGTTGTACAAATTGCTGGTCACCCGATCCGGACGCACACCAAGGCGGACCAAATCACTCGCCACGGCGAAGGTGTGGCTGCTGGTGGATTCATAACAAAACGAACCCGTATCGGTGTTGATCCCCGCGAACAAGCACTCCGCCGCCCTGGAAGAAATGTCAGCCCCCAAAGCCACAGCCAGGTCATAGACCATTTCAGCCGTAGAAGAGCGGTGCGGCTCGATCCAATCGCTGTCGCCGAACTCTTCATGGCCTCGATGATGATCAATCACCATCAAGGGGCGGAACCCGGCCAGTTCGGCGCCATGCCTGCCCAGCCGATGGGTATCGCTGCAATCAAGGCAGATGGCAAGAAAATCATCCCCAGCCCGGGCAACGAATTCCCGCACCTTGGCCATCTCTGTCTGGATCTGGCCACATCCGGGCAGGAAGCGGTAGAGCGTGGAAACAGGATTCTCCAGATAACGAAACACATTTTTCCCCATCCCTTCAAGGACTTCAGCCAGACCGAGCAAGGATCCCAGCGCATCGCCGTCGGGATTAAAATGGGTGGCCAGAAGGATGTGCCCCTTGGCGCGAACAGCCTCCATCACCGCTCGTTCAGGATCGCTCATGCTTTCGCTCCTCCTCGATTTGGCGAAACAGGGCGTCGACGCGCGCCGATTCTTCATTGAGATTGTCAAAATAAAAAAGCAAATCAGGCGTATGACGCAGGTTGACGGTCCTGGCCAAATGGCTGCGAAAAAATCCTTTGGCGCTTTTCATGCCCTGCAGGGCCGGGCCGATTTCCTGACCAGCCGGAACAGTGAAGTAGACCTTGGCCTGCTTGAGGTCGGGCGCCACCTCCACCCGCGAGATGCGGACTCCTGTGAGACGAGGATCCGCAACCTGCTGCAACAGAAGGACGGTCAGCTCGTTCTTGACCGCTTCGGCTACTCGCTTGGGCCGCGAACTCTCCGGACGGCCCAGGCCAGGCAGTTTGAAATCGAAATCCATGGGTATACTGATCGCCTACAGGGTTGCTTCCACCTCATCAAGGACAAAGGCTTCCAAATTGTCGCCGATCTTGATGTCGTTGAAATTTTCCACGCCGATACCACACTCGAAACCGGTGAGGACCTCCTTGACATCATCCTTGAACCGCCGCAGCGAGGCAATCCTGCCGGTATAAACGACCACGCCGTCGCGGAGCACGCGGACCCGGGCGTTGCGCTCGATCTTGCCGGCGATAACCGAGCAGCCGGCGATGGTGCCCACCCTGGGCACCTGGAAGGTTTCCCGGACGTCGGCGGTGCCGATCACCCGTTCCTCGTAGGTCGGCTCCAACATGCCCTTCATCGCCTTCTCGATATCTTCCAGGGCGTGGTAGATGACATCGTAGGAGCGGACATCGACCCCTTCCCGATCGGCCAGCTCCTTCACTTTAACCGTGGGCCGGACATTGAACCCGATGATAATCGCGTCCGAGGCGGCAGCCAGATGAATGTCGTTTTCGGTGATCGATCCAGTCCCCTCGTGCAGGGGACGAACCCGGATCGCCTTGGTCGACAGGCTCTCCGCCGCCTGGCCGAAGGCCTGAAGCGTTCCCTGCACGTCGGCGCGGAGAATGACCCGTAGTTCTTTGATTTCGTGTTCCGCCATCTTCTCGAAGAGGTTGTCGAGCGAGACTTTGGAGACCGACGCCAGTTCGGTTTCCCTTGCCTTGAGCTGCCGGGCGGATGCCACCGATTTGGCCATCTTCTCATCGGTGAGGACGATAAACTCGTCGCCGGCCTGGGGAACGCCGGAAAGCCCCTGCACCTCGACCGGGATGGACGGGCCCGCTTCCTGGACCTGCTCGCCGCGCTCGTTGGTCAGCATCCGCACCTTACCGCTGTAGATACCGGCCACGAAATGGTCGCCGGGCCGCAGCGTTCCCTCCTGAACCAACATGGTGGCCACCGGACCCCGGCCTTTGTGCAGTTGCGCCTCGATGACCGTTCCCTTGGCACGGCGGCCGGGATCGGCCCGTAATTCAAGAATTTCGGCCTGCAGCTGGATCGATTCCAGCAGTTCCTCGATGCCGATGCCCTTCTTGGCTGAGGTCTCGCAGTAGATGGTGGTCCCGCCCCAGGCCTCGGGAATGAGGCCAAAATCGCTCAACTCCCGCCTGACCCGGTCAGGATCGGCATTATCCTTGTCGATCTTGTTAATCGCCACCACGAGAGAGACATCGGCTGCCTTGGCATGGGCGATAGCTTCCTTGGTCTGGTCCATGACACCGTCGTCAGCGGCCACGACCAACACCACGATATCGGTGACTTTCGCGCCCCGCGACCGCATTTCCGTGAAGGCGGCGTGGCCGGGAGTGTCAACGAACGTCAGGTCGCCCGAAGGGGCCTGCACGTGATAGGCGCCGATGTGCTGGGTGATGCCGCCCGCCTCGCCTCTGGCCACATCGGTTTTACGGATGGCATCGAGAATCGATGTCTTGCCGTGATCGACATGGCCCATGACGGTAACGACCGGCGGCCGGGGCCGCGCTTCGCCGCCCATTTCGTTTTCATGCTCCTGCAATGCTTCCAACTCCAATTCTTCAGTCATGGCCTGCTCGACCTCGTAGCCAAAGTCGGCTGCCACCAGGGCGGCGGTATCGACATCCAAGGCTTGGTTGAGGGTGGTCAGCACTCCGAGCCGCATCAAAGCGGCAATCACCTCGCTGGCCTTGATGCCCATCCGTTTGGCCAGATCGCCGACACTGATGGTGGCCACCACCTTGATCCGCCGCTTGATCGCCTTTGTTTCGGCCACCTGCGACGGCATCACGAGGTCTTTCTTGCCGCCTTCCCTCTTTTTCCTGCCCTTGCGGGGCCGCATGAATTCGAGATCACCATCCGGGACGAAATCGATCCGGCCTTTTCCCTTTTTCTGCCCTTTGGCAGCCTTTCTGCCGAGATCTTCATCCTCCGGCTGCACGGCGACTACCCGCTTGGATTTTTTCTTGGCCTTGTCAACCCTCCCGGCCTCGTCCTTGACGGCGGGGATTTCAGCAGACACCTCGCCAGGCAGTGGACGCGACGACGGCCGGGCAGGCTTCTTCTGGACCGGTTTCACCCGTTTTTCCGGGACAGGAATCACGACACGTCCCACTACCTTGGCCAACTGTTTCGGTTTTTTCGTTTCTTCTCCGCCGACTTCTTCAGGCTCAGCCGGCTGTTCCGGTTCAGCCTCCAGCAGGGTGGCTGCCTCTCCATTTTTTCCTTCGGCGGCCTCCGCAACTTCGGGACTGGTGGTCACAGGCTCGTCCACCGCCACCTTCTGCGGGGCGGCAGCCACCTCTTCCTCTGCTCCGGCCTCCATCTCCTCTTGCGGCGATTTTTCCGTTTGCAGCGGCAAAGAAGCCTCTTCGGCTGGTTGTTGCACCGCATCAGAGAGCGTTTTTTCCTGCAACCGCGCCTCCAGAGCCTGAATCTCGGCTTCCAGAGCCAGCGCTTCGACCTCTTCCTGCTTCTTGGCCGCCTCTTCCTTATCGGCTTTTGAACGGCGCCGAACCACTGTTCTGGCCTTGGCGGAAGGCTCGGGCTTGTTTTTCAGTTCGATCCGCCCCGTTCCGGGCTCGGGAGATGCACCTCCCGTCAGCTTTCTGCGAATATCTGCGGCCATATCATCGTCAACGCTCGAACTGGGGCTGGCGACAGCATACCCCATGGCGACCAGCTTATCGGCCAGCTCCTTGCTCTTAAGCCCGAACTCCTTGGCGAGATCGTAAATACGAACCTTGCTCATCAAACGCTCCCCTTCCTCTGTCCCTCGCCTAGCGCGATCAATCCGCTTTCCGGATCATTTTGTTTTTTGCCAACCGTTCACGGCAGGTCGTGTGGTTGCAGCAATATATACCCCGACCACCCAGATCACCATCTTGATCCCCGATCAACATGGTTGCAGCCACAACGAAACGCAGCATCTCAGATTTGGGTCTCTTGCGGCCGCAGCCCCGGCAGGTCCGCAGCGGGACATGCCCTCGCCGCATCAGGCTGGCCCTGGTTCCAATGCGCCGGAATCATCAGACGCCGCATTCTCTTCGGCAACGCCAACCGGCGCCGCAGCAGGTTCCGGCGGCTGCACCAAAGCGGCTTTCTCCTGCAGCGTCTTGGCTTTTCCCTCATCCAAGCGCGCCAAGGGCACCAATTTTTCAGTTTCCATCCCAGCCAACTGACCAGCCGTGGAGATCCCGGCGGCAAACAGCCGGTCAGCCAGCCCTTCATCCACCCCATCAATCTCAAGCAGACTGCGATAGCCGCTGTTTTCCAGATTGCCGTAACGGGTTTCGCTCTTGACGTCGATCTTCCAGTTCAACAACCGGGAGGCCAAGCGGACGTTCTGCCCCTGCCGGCCGATGGCCAGCGACAACTGATCGTCGGGCACGACCACCAGCATGGTTTTTCTCTCGTCTTCGATGATCACCATCGACACCTCGGCCGGCGCCAGGGCATTGTACACATACTTGGCCGGATCCGGACTCCAGGGCACGATGTCGATCCGCTCGCCTTGCAGTTCCTGCACCACATTCTGAACCCGCGACCCTTTGAGGCCGACGCAGGCGCCCACCGGATCCACATCCGATTCAATGGAAGAGACCGCTATCTTGGCCCGAAATCCCGGCTCCCTGCTGGCACCCATGATTTTAACGATACCCTCGGCGATTTCGGGAACTTCCACCTCGAACAGCTTGATCAGAAATTCGTTGCAGGTCCGGCTCAATATCAGCTGGGCATCGCGGAACTTGCCACTCTCCCTGACGTCACGACGCACCTCCTGCACATAGGCCCGGATACGGTCGCCCTGTTTGTACGACCGTTTCGGGATCTGACCCTCATTGGGCAGAATGGCGTCCGTGCGCCCCAGGTTGATGACCATGTCGCCGCGCTCGAATCGCTGGACAATGCCGTTGACGATTGAGCCTTCACGGTCGCGGTACATCTCGTAGATGACATCGCGCTCAGCGTCGCGCATCCGATGGATGATAACCTGCTTGGCAGACTGGGCGGCGATACGGCCAAGGTCGGCAATATTGTCCAGCTTTTCCCCGAGGTCGTCATCTATCTCGGCCTCAGGATCGAGCCGCCGCGCCTCCTCCAGCGAGATTTCGGTTTCTTCATCGAGCACTTCATCCACCACCGTGCGATACTGAAACACTTCAACTTCGCCCAGGCTCTCGTTGAATTGAACCTCGATCTCCCTGCGATTGCCGAATTTTTTCCTGACAGCCGAGCGGACAGCCTCTTCGATGGCATCGATCAGCAAGGAGCGATCTATACCCTTGTCCCGGCAGATCTGATCGACAATTCGTTTGAGATTTTCTATTCCAACCATGTTTGACTCCAGCTCAGGCAACCGTTTGCATATTCCTGCGACGTTACAGCGTCAGGCGGGCCTTTGATATATTTTCCATGTCGACCCGGACGGTTTCCCCGTCCAGCGCCAACACCACAGCTTCCCCTTCCATCCCCTGCAAGGTCCCAATAAGCACCCGCTGTCCCGCCACAGGCTCCTTGAGCTTAATTCGGGCCAGCTTGCCGATGAAACGGACAAAATCTTCCCGTTTCTTGAGCGGCCGTTCCAATCCGGGCGAGGAAACCTCAAGATGATAGGCGTGATCGATCAGATCTTCCACCTCAAGATAGGCCCCGATCTCCCTGCTCACCGCCGCGCAATCGTCAATGGCGACGCCGCCTTCCTTATCGATGAACAGGCGGAGTACCCAGCCGTGCCCTTCCCGGCGGAACTGGATCTCCACCAGTTCCATCCCCATATCGGCCAGCAAGGGTTCGGCAAAGCTCCAAATTGTCGTGATCAATCGATCCGCCGAGTCTTCCACTGCATGCAACCGTTTTATTTCAACATATTCTGACCCGCACAGGCTGGTCAGCTCGACCTCATCGAATCCTCGCGAACACCGGAGCAAACAAATGCTCTCCCGGCGCTTGCAGCGACCATGCCGCGAAGACACCCACTTCTACCCGTGCCGGCACTGCTCGCTGCCCAAGAAAAGGCAATAAAAAAAGCGGGCAGAGCCCACTTTCAATACACCGGCATTTCCGGGGCCGATCCCGGCAGGGATCAAGGCGACCGGTGGCACCGGGGCCAACTTCCATCTGGAGCGGGCAACGGGGTTCGAACCCGCGACCCCAAGCTTGGGAAGCTTGTGCTCTGCCAACTGAGCTACACCCGCTCTGTCGTTTATGGAAATTTCGTTAATATAGAGCTTTGGCAAGCGCTTGTCAAGCGGCAACATGGCGACCAACAATGATTTCCCTGCCGTGCCGCCACCTGCACCGCAAGAACGATCACAGCTCCGAGAACCGTCACCTCGCCGAGAAACGGACGGAGAGGATCGCTTTACAGATATTAATTTTTAATGTATAATCGGTGTCATGGATATTATCACCACCCATATCGGCGCCGACTTCGACAGTCTGGCCGCCATGGTCGCCGCCAAGCGACTCTACCCCGCCGCCGAACTCGTCTTCCCCGGATCGCAGGAAAAATCGGTCCGCGATTACCTGGCCCAAGAGTTTCGCAACATCTACGAATTCAAAAAGATCAAGCACATCAACCTGACCAAGGTGCGGCGGCTGATCGTGGTCGATACCCGGCAGGCGGTCCGGATCGGCAATCTAGCGGAATGTCTAAATAATCCAGGAATTGTCGTTCATATCTACGACCACCATCCCGACACTCCGGATGACCTCCACGGCACCCTGGAAACCATTGCCCCCTTTGGGTCGACCGCCACGATCTTCACCCGCCTCTTCCAGGAACAAGGCATCATGCCCAGTGCTGACGAGCTCACCCTGATGGCGCTCGGCATCTACGAGGACACCGGCAGCTTCCTCCACTCTTCCACCCGCCCTGAGGATCTGGACGCAGCCTCGTGGCTGCTTGCCCACGGAGCCAACCTCGACATCGTCTCCCAGTTCATTTCCCGGGAGCTCTCCTCGGAGCAGATCAGCCTCATCAGCCAACTGCAGCAAGAAGCGCAATCCTATGTCATTTGCGGCGTGACCGTGGTGATCAGCACCCTGACCAGGGCCGACTATATCGGTGATTTCGCGGTCATCGTCCAACGGTTGATGATCATGGAGAATATCGATGTCCTCTTTGCCCTGCTTAATTTGGGCGAACGGACCTATCTCATTGCCCGCAGCCGTATCCCGGAGGTCAACGCCGGCACCATCGCCCGTGAGTTCGGGGGCGGCGGGCACGCGTCCGCCGCCTCAGCCACCATCCGCGACATGACGATCACCGAGGCTGAGGAGCGGCTGGTCGGGCTCATCCATCGCCACATCCGCCCCAAGGCGGTGGCCGGGGAACTCATGAGTTCGCCGGTGATCTCCGTCACCCCGGACGTCAGCATCGACCAGGCCAACCAACTGATGACCCGCTATAACGTCACCGTCCTGCCGGTGGTCCGGCGCAACGGCGACCAGGAAAACGACTCGCCGCCCATCGGCTTTTTGGGCATGATCTCCCGAATGGTGGCGGAAAAGGCCATTTTCCACAAACTGGGCAATCTGCCGGTGGCCGACTACATGACCACCGAAATTGCCACCATTCCTGAAAGCGGCACTCTGGTCGACATCCAGCGGCTCATCATCGAGAACCACCAGCGGATCATCCCGGTGGTCCGGGACGAGGCGATCTTGGGCGTCATCACCCGTACCGACCTGCTCAACCTGCTGGTCCACGATCCGGCCCATCTCTCCCCCGACCTGCTCCGCAGCGACGAGCGGCCCTCGGTGGAGCGGACCCGCAACCTGGCCAGCGCCATGACCCAGGTGCTGCCCCGGGACATCATCGTGCTGCTGCGCGAAATCGGAGAAACCGCTGCCGCGTTCGGCTGCAACGCCTATGTGGCCGGCGGCTTTGTCCGCGACCTGCTCCTCCATGTCAGAAATATCGACATCGATATCGTCGTCGAGGGCGACGGTGTCCGTTTTGCCAAGGCGCTGGCGGAGCAACGGCATGGCGTTGTCCATCCCCACGAGAAATTCGGGACCGCCACGGTGATCTTCCCGGATCAGAGCCGCGTCGACGTGGCCACGGCCCGGCTGGAATATTACGAACATCCGGCGGCCATGCCCACGGTGGAGCACAGCTCGATCAAACTTGATCTCCATCGCCGCGATTTCACCATCAACGCCATGGCCATTCATCTCAACCCGCAGCAATTCGGCGTCCTGGTCGATTACTTCAACTGCCAGAACGACCTCAAGGAACGGCGCATTCAGGCGTTGCACAACTTAAGCTTTGTCGAGGACCCCACCCGTATTTTCAGGGCGATCCGCTTCGAGAGCCGGCTCGATTTCATCATCACCCGCCACACCGAAAAGCTGATCAAGAACGCGGTGCAGATGAACCTGGTCGGCCAGGTCGAAGAACCCCGTTTCTTCCATGAACTCAAGCTGATCCTCTCCGAAGACGACCCGACTCCGATCCTGCGCCGGATGGGCTATTTCAAACTCTTCCCCTTCCTCTGGCCGGATCTGCGCCCCAACCTCAAGATCGACCGCCGTTTCCTCCACATCCTCACCCAGGCGAACCAGACGATTTCCTGGTTCAAGCTGCTCTATCTGCCCGACAAACTGGAAACCTGGATGGTCTATCTGCTGGCGATCATGAGTCGGTCGCGCACCAAGGAGCTGATTGCCTTCTGCCATCGTTTTGGCCTGCCGCCCCGGCAACGGCGGAAGCTGATCGCCCAGAAGAACGAAGCCGATCGAATCGCCCTGGAGATGCAGAAGCGCTCCTTCCTCCGTCCCAGCGAGACCTACTGGCTCCTGCACGACTTCGATATCGAAGGCTTGCTGTATCTGATGACCATCGCCCGCAAGCGGTTCATCCAGCAGGCGGTCTCCCTGTTCGTCACCACCTTGCGCCGGGTGACGCCCCTGGTCGACGGCAACGAACTCAAGGCCATGGGATACATCCCTGGCCCCCAGTTTCGCGCCATCCGCAACCACCTCATCGAACTGCAACTCGACGGCGAAATCGCCGACCACGACCAAGCCCTGGACTTCATCCGCACCCACTACCCTGTCGACAGCCAGCCGCAGCGCTGACCGCTGCCGCTCTTTTTTCCTCGCTTTTCCCCGAGTCCGCCTTATTTTCTCCCCCACGCATGCCCCAAGCACCATATCCGGGCACCAACCAATCCCGTTTTACAGGAGTCCTGATTGTCCATGGATTTTGATTTCAACACCCTCATCCGGCAATTGATCATCCAAGTGCCCCCGCTGCTGTTCGCCCTGACGGTGCATGAGCTGGCCCATGGTTACGTGGCTTGGCGCCTGGGCGACCCGACCGCGAAACACCTCGGCCGGTTGACCTTGAATCCGTTCAAGCACCTCGATCCCCTGGGCGTGCTGGCCTTCGTCATCATGAAAATCGGCTGGGCCAAGCCGGTGCCGGTGAACCCCCATTATTTCCGCAATCCGCAACGCGGCATGCTGCTGGTCGCCCTGGCCGGTCCGGCGGCCAACGTCGCCCTGGCCGTGGTCAGCGCGGCGCTCATCCATCTGTTCGTAGCCCTGCGGTTGCCCTTCTTCTTTCTCCAGCCAGTGGTGATCATGCTGGCGGCCAGCGTCTGGATCAACATCATGCTGGCGGCGTTCAACTGCATCCCCATCCCGCCGCTCGACGGCTCCAAAGTGCTGATGGGCCTGCTCCCCCCGTCCGCGGCCCGCAGCTTCGCCAAAATGGAACCCTTCGGTTTTCTCGTCCTGCTGGCCCTGTTCTACACCGGTGTGATCGGCTGGGTGCTCATGCCCATCATCCGTTTTTCCAACACCTTGTTGCTGCTGAAATAAAAAAGGCCCAGAATATTCCGGGCCCCGAGATCTGTCCTTGGACAGCAGCGCAAGGTTAGAATTTGTAGCTGAACCCAACAGTCACGAGATGGGCAGCTTCATTCGAAAACTCTCCGACGGCATACTGGTTGTTGACGTGGCGGCTCTCTTTGTCGTCATACAAATACGCCGCGCCGATCTCCATATCCTCGTTGATTTTGTACCGGACGCCTATGGAATACAGGCGGGCATCCGCATCGGGCAACTCGAAACTCAGCGTATTGTCCGGAGCGGGATTCTGATCAATGGCGAAGCCGGCCATGAGTATCCAATTGTTCTTAAAGTCGTAGGTCACGCCCAAACGCCAGGTATTGGTATCAGACCATGATTTTACCCTGGGATCACCGAATGCCCCCTGCATGACCGGATTGGTTAATGGGGACGAATAGGTGAAATCCAAAGAGTCGTAGGCCGACCAGTAGGTGCGATTATACCCGAGTTCCACGGTCAACTGATCAAAAAAGGTGTACGAAACCGCCACTGCCAGGACAGCCGGCAGGGGAATTTCGACCCCGGCGTCACCGTTGTACAGGCTTCCGGGGATTGCGACACCGCCGCCCAAGAACGGCGGGAGCAGGACGTCCGATGTCGACATATTGGCATGACCACTGACACCCAGGTTAATTTTGGACCGATAAGTGACGCCGATGTTCATGTTGTCTATCGGCCGGATGCTCATCGCCAGATTGTAGCCGGCTTCCCAAGCGTTGCCGTCCATATACCTGCCGATCCTGGAACTGGAATTCAAGGTCCCCATGGGTGTCTCTGCCGTAACAGGAACGGTCCCGTTACTCATGACCTGCCCATCGACATACACGGCCCGGACCCCGGCGGCCAGCGAGAACCGGTCACAGAACCGGTAGGACACCGTGGGGTTGAACTCAAAAACCTTGACCGCGAATTTTTCCGCGAATGTGGCCGGATAGGGGTCCCGCCACTCTTTCGCCAGCCCGCCCGGCGCGGTGATCGAGAAGCCGAACCGGAACTTGTTGTATTCCGGCGAGACCGCGAACAAGGTGGGCATGAAAAAATTCTCGGTCTCGGCCGATCCGTTGTAGGCTACGGTGCGATCGTCCCTATACTTGACCGGCGTCAGGTTGATCCAGGTAGCATCCGCCTCCAGATGGGTGCGGTTCTCCAGCCAGGACATATTGGCGGGATTATAATACGCTGCATCGGCGCCCGGCGTGTAGGCCACATAGCTGCCGGCACGCGCTACCGAGTTCACTGACTGTTCCGGGATGCTATAGCCCGAGGCAAAGGCCGACCCCGTTGCCGTCAGCAAAATCAATCCCGCCATTCCCCACGTTTTCGTCATGTACGTCTCCCTTTCTTTTCTTGTTGTTGGTTGATGGTTGATGGTGTGGCTTGGTCATGCCTGCATATTGTCGGCGGAATAGAGATATCGTTTAATCTTGTGGGTGGCGGTTTTGACGAAAGGCTCGCGCCGTTCCAGTATTCGGGCAATATGGGAAGAGTGCGAGAGTTGCCCGTTGACGGTGGTTCGTATCTCTTTGAACAAATCAACGATATACCGCTGTCGCTGGGTCCGACTCTGCCCGGCTGTTTTCCCGTCGATGAACTCGTAGTCCGGGTACACCCAGGCCTCGAGCAGACCGCCATTCTCGACCACCAGCGACTCGACCACAAAGGGATAAGCGTTCAGCCTGTGCTCGATCGCCTCAGGATACACGTTTTCACCGTTGGACAGGACAATGACCGACTTGGACCGTCCCTTGATGTACAGGTTGCCCACGGAGTCGAGCATGCCAAGATCGCCGGTCTTGAGCCAACCGTCCTCGGTCAATGTCTCCTTGGTCGTCTCCGGGTCGTTGAGATAACCTTTCATGATGTTCCGGCCCCGGGCCAGGATCTCGCCGATTCCGGTCTCGGGGTTGGGATCTTCAATGCGGATTTCCACGTTGGCCACCGGCTTGCCGACGGAACCGAGCCGAATGGTCGTGTCGCCGTGCGGCCCACCGGCGAGCAGCGGTGCCGCTTCGGTCAGACCATAGCCAACCAGGAAGGGGAACTTGGAATCACGCAGGAAGGCCTCCACCTCCGGGTTGAGGGCGGCGCCGCCGATGCCCATCACCTGCAGCCGGTTGCCGAAAAAGGCGTAGAGTTTGGCGCCGATCTTGCGATAGATCATCTTCCTGCCCAGACTGAACCGGCAGATGAAGCTGAGCATCTTACTTTTTTCCACGGCCGGGATCACCCGTTTCTTGAATATTTTCTCGATGATCAGCGGCACAACCAGCATCAGGTGCGGCTGTTCCGTCTCGCAGATCTTCTGGAGGATGGCAGGAGTGGGCGTCTTGCCGGCATAGGCGATCCGGCACCCGGTCGCCAGCGGCAGGAGAAAGCCGGCGGTGAACTCGTAGGTGTGAGAGATGGGCAGCACCGAAAGCACAACCCAGCCGGGAGCGATCCGCATAACACCGGCGGCGGCGTGGACGTTGGCGCAGAAGTTGCCATGGGTGAGCATCACTGCCTTGGAAAAACCCGATGTCCCAGAGGTGTAGAGGATAGAGGCGAGGTCGTCCGGCGCAACCTTGGGAAAATTCAGGGCTTCGTCGTGGGCCTGTTCACCGAATTCCGCGAAGGCTTCAGCGACGAAGTCGCTGAAGGTCCGCAAATTGATCAGCCCGGTGTCGTCGCGGTAATCGTCAAAGGTGATGACATGGCGCAGCTGCTGCTTGAGATCGTAGATTTTTTCGATCTGCCGCTGGGTGAGGAAGATCACATCGCAGCGCATTTCACCCAGAATATGGTGGACATCGGCTTCCGGGAGATCGGCAAAAATAGGGACGGTGACCGCACCCAACCGGACCACTGCCAGATAGACGATCCCCCAATGATGGGAATTTTCTCCGAGGAGAGCGACCCTGTCGCCCTGTTTGACGCCGAGGCTTTGCAACAGCGCGGCAAGGGCAAGGATACGCTCATGGACCGCTTTATAGGAAAGCGGTTCGTCCAGCGCCATGCCGACGGCGGGCAATTGTCGATGTTTGCGGCAGCTGATATCAACCAGGTCGTTCAAGGTCATCGCGTTCTCCTGAATGACCGGCAGGTGCTCCGCCACCACCTGATCACCGGCGATTTCCCCGCATTCCACCATGTCCTGTTCGGTTGTATCTGGCGATGTCTGCATATTTTTGCCCCACTCTTGTCATGTGTACTTACTGTCGGCCTGTTTACCATAACAGAAGAATGTTTTCAAAGAAAACAGGCAATTCCCTTGACAGGGTGAAAAGAGAGCGGCTATTTTTACAGATTTACATGTTTGCCTTCAACCGCCTGCGATGATTGAGTATGCCACGATTTCTCTCTTGCACCTTTTTGTCGATAGTGGTGAGTGTTGTCTTGCTTCTTTCCCCCTTGACCAATGCACGGGGCGAGCAACCAGCCACCTCGACAACCAAAACAAAGCAACAAAAGGCCGCTCCAGGCAGCGGCAGCAAGGCAAGCGCGCCAGTCAAGGCCGCTTCACGGGCCGCCCACCCTCATCAGCCCACCGCAGTACATTCTGCGGCCACCTCGGCAACCAACAAAACGAGCCAGACGGCTCATTTGTCGAAGCCAGCCAAGCGCACCTCCCAGGCGCACGGAGCCGGCAAGGCCGCCTCTCCCGCCAAACAGCAGCAGGTTGCCCACCGTCAGCCCGTTGCAACCCCAAAGACCACGCCGGCACTGCAAACAAAAAAAGCCAAGAAAAAAAGCATGGCGCGCAACACGGCGCGTCCTGCCGCGACAGCGGCAAATTCCACATCTGTCAGTAGTGCACCACTGGGAATCGAACAACAGATCAGCGCGAGAAGCGCCATCATCCTGGACGCGAAGAGTGGCGCGGAACTGTTTGCCAAATATCCCGACAACCCGCGCCAACCCGCCTCCACTATCAAGATCGTGACCGCCATGATCGCGATCAAGTCATTGAAAAACAATGAGATCGTCGATATCAGCAACCATGCTGCCAGCATGCCCAGTTCCAAGGTTTTTCTTGAAACCAGCAAACAGTACCAGGTCAATGATCTGATCAATGCGGTTCTTCTGGCCTCGGCCAATGACGCCAGTGTCGCCCTGGCGGAGAAGGTCGCCGGCAGCGAGGAGAATTTCGCCAACCTGATGACGGTCTCGGCGCGCATGTGGGGAGCGCGCAACACCGTTTGCCGAACGGCCTCGGGGCTCACGGCCCTTGGCCAGCAAACGACCTCCCGCGATCTGGCCACTATCTTCCGCTACGCCATGCAGCACGACGAGTTTGCCCAGCGGATGCACGAAAAATTCATCACCACCTCGTACGGCAAGGTTTTGCGGAACCATAACAAGGCACTCTGGCGTCTGGATGGTGCGCTTGGCGGCAAAACCGGCTATACCGTCGCCGCCCGTCAGACCTATGTCGGGCAGTTCAGCCGGGACAACCAGACCATCGTAGTGGCTCTCATGGGGAGTGAAACGATGTGGGCCGACTTGGCCAAGCTGGTCGAGTACGGCTTTAAAAAACAAAAGGATGGGCAATTAGCGCGGGTCAGCGCCAACCCCACCGGCTGAAGATTACGATGGACCGCTCCCGCCGCCGCATTTGCGAAAAAAAAGGGCTGCAGGAATGCAGCCCTTTTTTTTCGCACTGTTTAAAAAATCTACCGCTCCGCAGCTAACTGCTTACGCACCGATTCAAGAAAAACATCCCGCTTGAACGGTTTTTCCAGCGTAGCAATATCACCGAGATAGCCGGCCATGGTCAGGTAGCGTTCCGCCTTGATGGCGCCCCCACCCGAAATGGCCAGAATCTTCTGTTCAGGATAGTCACGCACCAACTCCATGATGAACTTCAAACCATCTTTAACCGGCATAATCATATCGGTGATGACTAAATCAAACGCATAGCGCCTGACCAGCGATATCCCCTCTTCGCCGTTTTCGGCGGTATGGACGGTATACCCTTCCTGCTCCAGCATCTGGGTCAGCATGGTGCGAATCTGCGCCTCATCGTCGACCACCAGTATCCGTTTCAAACGGCATCCTCCCTCTATCGCAGCCTATTGCCCCAAGTGCCAAGATTGATCGAACCTGTTGTGATCAGGCCGTTAATATTCTAAATTTCAATGACGCGTACTCATCCTACAAACGATGCCTGCGCGGTTCAATAGCTTTTTCTGCGGGCCTATTCTTTCTCCCGCCGGCATAATCGCCCAAAGCCGCCCGGGATAGTGCCCGAGGACCAGTATGCCCGCCCCTGTTTGAAATCGACAAACCACTGACCGCCAGGTTTTCTGGTCGCATCGACAAAGATAAACGGTTGCTCGCTGAAGAAACAGCCATGCACATACTGACCCGATGCCGATTGCTCCCGCTCAAGCAGCGAGAGGGCCTCCGCCAGCGAAGGCAGGCGCCAGTCGACATGCCCCGCAAACCGCGCCCGGTTCACACGGTCAATCTCCCGCCGCATCGAACGGTGACTCATAATATCGATGCCGCCGCGTTGCCACATCAGCCCGGTGACTCTGTCGCTCACGGTCAAACCGTCATGATTGTCGACCAGAGCCTTGGCAAAATGCCCCTGGGGATTACGCTCTTGTTCGGCGAAATTAAACCGGCGCACCAGGGCACCCACATCTTCCTCACTCATTTCGGCAGGTTCGTGCGGCAGGACGATTCGATCCGGCACCGTCACCACCGCTTCCCGTCCCGGCAATCCGGTCCCGTCTGCCGGTGTGTTGCCTGATTCGAACAGCGGAATCACCTTGGAATCATCATCGCTTTCCACCACATTGGCCAGCAACCAGCGCTTCAATTCCTCGTTGATGGGGTGAGTCCGCTCAAAGCGGGCCACCTTGCCTTGTTCCGTGACACAGCGGCGAACCATTTCCGGCGGCACCAAGATCTCGGCAATCACGCGGGCATGTTTGATGCCGCGTTCCATCAGGCACAGCTTTGGCTCCTCATCCCAAGCGTCGATGAAAAAATAGTATATTCGTTCATTTTTGCTCCGTACCCGTTCCTTGCCTCCCCAGCTCTCAAAAGTGCCAAAGGTATATTCAGGTGTCATTTCCCAGTCGATCGCCGGTATTTCCATTTGCACCAATTTTTCGAAGAGCCCCATTTTGACCTCCATCAAGGTTGAAAATGATTTACAAGACCGTTAGATACACATTTAGTTGAATTTCTTATTACTATAATGAGAGCGATTGCCATTTCAACATGAAAAAGCCTGAGCAAACAAAAACAGGTTCACCACTGCCATTAGGCCCGACCATCACCCATCAGGGCGTCAATTTTGCCATTTTTTCACGGCACGCCTCTGCGGTCACCCTGGTCGCCGCCCCAAGGTCCAGACCAAATGAATGGGTAGAATTCCCGTTTGATCCGCGGGTCAACAAAACCGGCGATATCTGGCATATCCTGCTGTGCGACGCGCCCCTCCCGCTCCTCTACGGTTACCGGATCGATGGTCCGAGCGATCAAAAAAGCGGGCATTGCTTCGATGCCGGCCGTATCCTGCTTGACCCGTACGCCAAGGAGTTACATCCCTCTGCCTGGGGAGCCCGGCGAACCTATCTCGGCACCAGCCCCTGCAGCCTTTTGGACAAGCGCGACTATGACTGGGAGGGTGACCGGCCGCTCAATATTCCCCTGCGGGACTCGATCATCTACGAACTCCATGTCCGTGGCTTCACTCGTCACTCTTCGTCCGGAGTCGATCATCCCGGAACCTTCAGAGGCATCACCGAGAAAATACCCTACCTCGAAAAGCTGGGCATCACGGCGGTGGAATTGATGCCGGTGACGGAGTTCAACGAGAACGAATCCATTTTCACCAACTCCCTCACCGGCGAGCGGCTGAAAAATTTCTGGGGATACAGCCCGCTCTCCTTTTTTGCGCCCAAGTCCAGTTACAGCAACGATCCGCAATCACCGCTCACCGAGTTCCGCGACATGGTCAAGGCGCTGCACAGGGCAGGCATCGAAGTGATTCTCGATATTGTCTACAACCACACCTCCGAGGGAGGTGCCGACGGCCCGACCACCAGTTTCCGCGGCATCGACAACACCATCTATTACCTGCTCGATCCCTGGACCCGCGCATATCTCAATTTCTCCGGCTGCGGCAACACATGCAACTGCAATCATCCCATTGTCCGCAGCCTGATCATGGACGCCTTGCGCTGGTGGGTGATCGACATGCACGTCGATGGCTTTCGCTTCGACCTGGCCGCAATCCTCGGCCGGGATTCGAACGGCCAGGTCCTGTCCAACCCGCCGGCAGTGGAGAGAATCGCCGAAGACCCGATCCTGGCCCATACCAAAATCATCGCCGAGGCCTGGGACGCGGCCGGACTGTATCAAGTGGGCCACTTTTCCCGGCACCATCGTTGGGCCGAATGGAACGGCCGTTTCCGCGACGACGTCCGCGCCTTCATGTGCGGCCATGCCGGCATGGTCCCGGCATTGGCCACCCGCATTGCCGGCAGTTCCGATCTCTATCAGCATTCCAACCGCCGCCCCTGCAACTCGATCAATTTCATCACCAGCCATGACGGCTTCACCCTGGCCGACCTGGTCAGCTACAACGAAAAACACAATCTGATGAACGGCGAGAACAACCGGGACGGCGACAATAACAATATCAGCTGGAACAGCGGTGCAGAGGGAGCGACCGCCGACAAGGGCATCCTGGCCCTTCGTTCCCGCCGCATCCGCACCATGGCGACGATTCTGCTGCTCTCCCAAGGAGTGCCGATGCTGGTTGCCGGCGACGAATTCGGCCGCAGCCAACAGGGCAACAACAATGCCTGGTGCCAGGATAACGCCGTCAGTTGGATTGACTGGAACCTGGAGAGGAACAATAAGCTGTTGCTGCGCTTTTTCCGCAAACTGATCCGGCTGCGCAAGGCGCATCCGGTCTTCCGGCGCGAAGATTTCTTCCTCCACGATCCCCAAGGCCGCAAGCCAGACGGGCCGCCGTTTGAGATCCTCTGGCAGGGCCTGCGGCCGGGCGAGCAGGACTGGTCCTGGGATTGCCGGACCCTGGCCTTTCTCCTCATCGGCGCGAACCTGCAACCGCCCGATGCCGATTTTTTCGTCATGCTCAACGGCAGCCCCACCCAGACCGCCCTGTTCACCGTGCCCCCGGCCAGCAAGGGCAGGATCTGGGCGCGGATCATCGACACCGGGCGCTGTCCGCCTCAGGACTTCGTTGACCCGGAGCATGGCGATACGGTAAAGTGCAGCCATACTCTTGCAGTCCCCAATATGGGCTGCATTGTCCTGCAGTCGCGACCTACGAGGTGACCACATGATCAAAGTGTTGATGTTGGGCGATTCTCTGGTGGAATGGGGCAACTGGTCCAAACATCTCCCCCATATCGCCGTGATCAACCGGGGCATTGCCGGCGAAATGACCGAGGAACTCTCAGCCCGGCTGATGGATGAAATCGACGACTGCCCCGATCCGGATGTGGTTCTCGTTCAATCCGGCACCAATAACCTGCTGATGGGGTATATGTTTTTTCCGGCGATCTTCACCACCATGATGCAGCGGCTGCGTGCCTGCTATCCGCATGTGCCGCTGATTCTCTGCTCGTTGATGCCCATGCCCGCCGCCCCACTCCACGAAATCGAACAGGTCAACCGGCAACTGGCCGAGGTGGCCGCAGCCATCGAGCATTGCGTCTTCCTCGATCTGATCGGCCCCTTTTCCGAACAATGTCTGCCCATCACCCATCCCGGATTTCTTGCCGACAATGTGCACCTCAGCACCAGGGGTTATCAAGTTTGGGGGGCAGAAATCGCCCGCTGCCTGAAGCTCCTGTTTCCCGAAGCTAGTCGAGATTGACAGAGGACCATCAACTTCTTATTACATTATCCAATTCGCGATCCTGATCACCCCCTGTGGCCGCCCCGATTCATCACCATCGTCGGAATGCTTTCATCCCCTCACATTGGAGAGTTTATATGTTCCTGCCGCCCAAGATACTGATTCGTACCGCTCTTTGCCTAGCCCTGATCGCCCCGGTTTCCGCCCAGGCCGCAGAACAACCGGCTGCTTCTCCGCAGGAAACAGTCGCCGGGACCACGCTCGACGGCGTATCCCTGCAGGGGAACGTCCTCGAAACCATGAACAGCACCGGCTACACCTATCTGCTCATCGATGCCGCCCAGGGAAAAATCTGGGTCGCCATCCCCGAAACCCAGGTCAAGGCTGGCCAGATCCTGACCATCGCGTCGGGCACAACCATGTTCAATTTTACCTCCAAGACCCTGAATCGCACCTTTGACCGCATCATCTTCGCGCCCGGTTTGGACAAGAGCGCCCAAGCGGTACCTCAAGCCGCAGGCGGCGCAGCCAAACCCGCTCAGAAGAACGGATTCGATGCCGCCTTGCGGGCCGAGGCTGCCGGCGCCAGGAATGTTCCCCCTGAAGGAGGTATCGATGTCGGCGGACAAGGTGTCTCGACCGGCAGCGCCGGGGCGGTGGTGCCTTCTTCGATCGAGGTCAACGTGCATAAGGCCACCGGACCGAACAGCTATTCGGTGGGCGAATGCTTCGAGCAGGGCAAGGAATTGAACGGCAAATCCGTCCGTGTCCGGGGCAAGGTGATGAAGATCTCGCGGATGATCATGGGCAAGAATTGGCTGCATATCCAGGATGGAACCGGCAACCCGTTGAAAAACCATCACGATCTGGTGGTCACCACCACAGAGGCGCCAGTTGAAGATACGGTGGTCACCATCGAAGGCACACTGGCAGCCAACCGGGATTTCGGCGCAGGCTACCGGTACGATGTGCTCATCGAGGACGCCAAGGTCGAACAATAGGCCATCTTGTCTTGCCCATGCATACGCATACGCCCAGGATTCTTCCCGCCGAGATCGGCTTTGATTTCGATGGCGTCATTGCCGACACGGTCGAGGCCTTTATCCGCATCGCCTGCGAACAGTACGGATACTGCGGGATCTGCCCGGAACAGATCACGCATTTTTCCGTGGAGTCGTGCCTGCCGATGGAGGCGGGACTCGCCGAGACGATCTTCCTGCAGATTCTGCGTGATTCGGTGGGAACAGGCCTGTTGCCCATGCCGGGAGCGGTCGAGGTGCTTGGCGAATTGTCCCGGCACGGCCGGGTGAGCGTTGTCACCGCCAGGCCGGAAGCAGAACCGGTACGGGTCTGGCTGCAAACGATTTTTCCGGAACCTGTCTGGCAACGTATGCAGGTGACAGCCGTGGGCGACCATGACGACAAGGTCCGACACGTCAAGGCATTGGGATTATCCGCCTTCATCGACGACCGGGCCGAGACCTGCATGCAGTTGCACCATGCCGGCATCGAGGCTATCGTGTTCAGCCAGCCCTGGAACCAAAACCGCCATGCCCTGCCCACAGTACGCACCTGGGCCGAAATCCGCGATCTCTGCCTGTAAACCCTCCAAAAGAGCCATCCATGCGCTGCCCTGCCTGCGGAACCCAGATCGTTCCTTTCAAAAATCCGGCCCCCACCGTGGACATCATCATCGAAACCGAGGGCGGCATTGTTCTCATTGAACGGAAGAATCCCCCCTTCGGCTGGGCCTTGCCCGGAGGGTTCGTCGATTACGGCGAATCATTTGAGGATGCGGCCCGCCGGGAAGCCGCGGAGGAAACCAGCCTGACAGTCACCCTGACCCTCCAGTTCCACACCTATTCGGCTCCGGACCGCGATGCCCGCCAACACACCGCCTCAACCGTCTATATTGCCACGGCCAGCGGGCAGCCGGTGGCGGCGGACGATGCCCAACGCGCCGAGGTGTTCTATCAGGATAACCTGCCGCCCCTGGTCTTTGACCACGAACGCATCCTGCGGGATTATTTCGCCTTCAAGCAAAGCGGCAACAGGCCGCGCCTCTGATCGACGGGCGTTTAAAATCCGGTTTCACTTCCGGTGCGGACGCCGCTTTGGCTGCCGGTTTGACCCCTCGACCTGCAATGTTCCCAACTGCAATGCGGGCGGCGGGGCAACCGTCTGATCAGCAGACGGCTCGGCTTGTGATGGGGATGGAGAGGATGGCGCTGGTTCTTCAGGCGACGGTGACGGTTTTTCGGCCGACGGTGTTGCTTCTTCGACCGGCCATGACGGTGTCTGAGGCTGTGTTTGTGTCCGTTCGGCCGCTGCGGGGGATGGAGCTTCCGACGGTGGGTACGGCGAGGCGACCGAACTGCCGGGCCCTGCCGATCTGGTCACGACATCGCGCCCCGGCAACGATACGGGAGCAGGCGGCATGGCTGGAGATTTGTGCATCCGCTCCTGCCAGATCAGCAACAGGAGCACGGCTAGCAGTCCGGCACAACCCACGACCGCAAGCCACAGCCTGGCAGAACGGCAGCAGCGACGCGCCGTTTGCGGGTTTGCCGTTTCCTGCCCGGCCGGATCGGCCGTTTGCTGACGCGCCTTGGACTCGGCTTGCCCGGCAACCGCCGGAGGATCGCGCTCCATCACCTGCTGCTCAGGCGTCGAAACCAGCCCATCCGCGGGCACAGGCTGCCACTCACCCGTATTCTGCCCCGCGAGACGGGAAAGAATGGACTCGGCTCCCGCCACGGCCGCTCGCTCTTCGGCCAATCCGGGCAGATCCGCCACAAGCTGTTCAATATCGCGGTACAGCTGCACCGCTTCCTCGCGGTTTCCGGCGGCGGCTGTCCTGGCCTGATGACGCAGGCGTTCTACCTCAGCCAGCAGCCGCTTCACCTCCTGTTCCAGCGCCTGCCGCTGTCCAGCGTCGATCTCGTCGCTGAATTGGCGAAGCAGAAACCGGGCTTCAAGCACCCGCCGTTCCTCAAATTTTGCGCGGATACGGGAAACGGGATGTTCTGGAGCAAACGCAGCGTCACCAGGCATCGTTGCGCACCAGTCAAAAAAATATTTTGAGAGCCGCGTAGATGGCCAGCCCCACACCTGTGGAACCGTAGAACAGGAGTCAGGATGGGCAACCGCTGTCCGCGCGTTTGCGCAGCACAATAAAGGCGGCGATTCCAGCCAGAATAGCCGTTGCGGCCATCAGCAACTCTTGCATGATACCTCCTTGCTGGGGAAAGCGCTATCCCCGGATCTTGGCGTCCTTCTTCTTGCGCAACCGAATGGCCTTGGGCGTGATCTCCACCAGCTCGTCGTCGTTGACGTACGATATGCAATCTTCCAAGCTCATGTCAACCGGTGGGGTGAGGATGACCGCATCGTCGGAGCCTGAAGCGCGTATATTGGTCAGTTTTTTGCCCTTGGCCGGATTGACGATCAGGTCGGCCGGGCGGCAGTGCTCGCCGATGATCATGCCGGGATAGACCTCGATCCCAGGGCCGAGAAAAAGCCGGCCGCGTTCCTGGAGGTTGAACAAGGCATAGGCCACAGTGGTGCACGGTTCCTTGACGATCATCACCCCGTTGATCCGATTCTGGATCTCACCGGCATGGGGACCCCATTCGGCGAAGATGTAGTTCATCACCCCCATGCCACGGGTGTCGGTCATGAACACCGAACGATAGCCCAAAAGTCCGCGGGTCGGCACCTTGAACTTCATCCGGGTCATCTCCTTCTCCACCTGCATGTCGACAAGGACCCCCTTCAATTTGCCCAGTTTCTCAATAACCACGCCCTGGAATTGCTCGTCCACGTCCACTGACAACTCTTCATAGGGTTCGAGCAAGCGGCCATCGACTTCCCGCATGATCACCTGCGGCCTGGTCACCTGAAACTCGTAGTCTTCCCGTCGCATTTTCTCGATGAGAATGGAGAGATGGAGTTCGCCCCGGCCGGAGACCCGGTAGCCAATGGACTCGGTGAGTGGCTCGACCTGGAGGGCAACGTCGGAAAGGGTTTCGCGGGCAAGCCGTTCTTCGAGATGGCGCGAGGTGACATATTTGCCGTCCTGACCGGCGAACGGCGAATCGTTGGGGATGAAGTTCATGGAAATGGTCGGCGGGTCGATCTCGATCAGCGGCAGAGGCCGGGGATCGGCGGGATCGGTGAAGGTGACGCCCACGGTCACGTCTTCCATGCCGGCCACGGCCACGATGTCGCCCACCGAGGCACTGTCCACCGGGACCTTCTGGCTGCCGCTGAAACCGAAAATCTTGTTGATCCGCACCGGGGTGATCGACCCGTCGCGGCGGGCCACGACCAGCGGAGTGCGTAGATCGAGCCGGCCGTTGGTCAGCTTGCCGATACCCAACCGGCCAAGGTAAGGTGAATAATCGATGGTGTTGATCTGGAGCTGCAGCGGCATCCCGGCGCTGCCCGACGGTGGGGGCACATGCCTGACGATCATTTCGGACACCGCCTGCATCCCGGTTTCCGGCGTGACCGGCGCATCTGGCTCGGTCAGCGCATACCCGGCCTTGGCCGAGGCATACACCACCGGAAAGTCGAGGACATGATCCGGAGCATCGAGACGGTCCAGCAAACCGAAAACCTGATCGACCACCCAATCGCAACGGGCCGCCGGCTTGTCGATCTTGTTGATCACCACCAGGATGGGCAGGCTGGCGGCCAGGGCCTTTTTCACCACGAAAAAGGTCTGCGGCATCGGTCCTTCCTGGGCATCGACCAGCAGCACCGCGCCATCGGCCATGCGCAACACCCGTTCCACCTGGCCGCCAAAGTCGGCATGGCCCGGGGTGTCGATGATATTGATCTGGTAGTCGCCATACTGGTAGGAACCGTTCTTCGAGGCGATGGTGATGCCGCGCTCGCGCTCCAGATCCATGGAGTCCATCAGCCGTTCCGCCACCTGCTGGTTGTCGCGGAACATGCCGCTGTGGCGGAACAGCTGGTCAACCAGGGTCGTCTTGCCATGATCGACATGGGCGATGATGGCGACATTGCGGATAAACTTCTGTTCCATACTGCTCCTGCCCCTCTGGGGCGTCTATATTGCACGGTGATTGTCCCGGATAACCGGAAGGCAACTGCTCGCGGGTGGGCCCGGCATGATGTCCAGAGAAGAAAGCGGACCGGCCCTGAAACGGAAAAAGAGAGTTTATATACCGGGAGAACGACAAGAAGACAAGGAGATTGATGCGGGGACCTGGCGGCGGAATGCAAAAGGCTCCCCGTCAGGCAGAGATGCCGGGCGCGTTGGCAACAAAGCCAATTCCCGTGCGGGATCGGCCTGCACTCCGGGGAGGGCGGTGCCTCCCAGGTCTGTTCAAAAAGGGAATCTAAGCAGTCGCGGTGGTGGGGCAGGAGCGGGTTTCTGCTCCTCGACCTCGCCGGTGGTGGCTCCGTACAAAACAAGATCTACCCGCCTGTTCTGCTGGCGTCCTTCTTCGGTGCTGTTGTCGGCGACCGGATGGTATTCGCCATAGCCGGTAACCGCTATCTTTTCCGGAGCCAGACCATGCCGGTCCATAAAGAAGCGGGCGATGCTGGTGGCTCGTGCGGTCGACAACTCCCAATTCGACTGGAATGCCGCCGAATGGATGGGAATATTGTCGGTGTGCCCTTCAAAACGGATCTCGTTGTCGTAGGGCAGCAGGATCTCGGCCATCTTGGCCAGCAGATCGTAGGAGGCGGGCTTGATCGTCGCGCTGCCCGAATTGAAAAAACCGGCTTCCTTCATGCTGATCACCAACCCTCGTTTGGTGATATCGATATTCACCTTGTCCTGCGCCTTGTTCTCGATCAAGAATCTCTCCAAGGTGACCAGTATCTCCTTGAAGTCATTTTTCGTTGCCTGCGTCTTGGGTGCCTGTGCTTTATCCTGAACGTCGCTCTTGGATTTCAGTTTTTCAACGTTTTTTGGCTGCATCCGCATCGACGGGATGGGCATTATGTCGGCTTTATTAATGATCTGCGGCTTGCCCGAGGTGGTGCCGGTGGTGACGCCGAACGCGGTCCGGTAAGAAGCGGCGACCTCATCCACTTTCTTCTTATCGGTCTGGGACATGGCGTAGAGGGTAACGAAAACCGCAAAGAGCAAGGTGATGAAGTCAGCGTAGGAAACCAGCCACCGCTCGTGATTGGGCGCCTTTTCCGGTTCTTTTTTTCGTGCCATATTATTTTTTGCCCCCTGCCTCGCCGGCAGGTGAACCCGGGCCGCCGTGACCGCCCAAATATGATCTCAGGCGCTCTTCGATGAAACGGGGATTTTCTCCGTTTTGAATGGCGACAATGCCGGCAATGATAATCTCCTTGCGTGTCGATTCGTCTTTGATGCGAAGCTTAATCTTGGTGGCGGCGGGCAGACAGATGATATTGGCCGTGATCAGGCCATAGATGGTGGCAACGAAGGCCACGGCGATACCGGATCCGAGTTTGGAGATATCCTCCAGATTGCTCATGACGTGAATCAGGCCGACCACCGCGCCGACGATCCCAACGGTCGGCGCATAGCCGCCGGCGGCCTCGAAGAATTCGGCGCTCATTTTGGCGTGTTCTTCGGATGCGGCGAGGTCGATTTCCATCAACTCTCTGATATCTTTCGGTTCGACGCCATCGACCGAAAGGGAGATGGCTTTCCTCATGAACCGGTCCTTGTGCGTCTGGGCATCCTGCTCCAGGGCGATGATGCCGTTTTTTCTCGCCTTGGCTGCATACCTGCAGATCTCGGCGATGAGATCGTCATTCTTCGACGGGTTGCTGAGCAGCTTCTTCACATCCTTGAAGGCGCCGATGGCGGCACTTAACGGAAAACTGGCGAAGGTGGCGCCAAAGGTGCCGCCGAGAACGATTATGGCGGCGGTGGGTTGCAGGAGAGCGGAGATATGCAACCCCTCCAGCGTGGCGCCGCCGACGATCGCGCTGAGGCCCATGATCAAGCCGATGATAGTTGCGATATCCATAGATTGCTGAGCGTGTTAATTGGAGGCGGACGGTCTGTTGCGACTCGAATGCCTTGGAAAGATTGTGAAATTATTGTAGGGGAAGGTGCGGGGATGCGAAAGGAAAAAAACGAAAAAGGGAATGGTTGGTCAAGTACCCCCTTGCTGTCCGGTGCGATGGCGGAAAATGGACATGTTCGATCCATTCTGGTCAAGGCGGCGGCGCCTCGGCAACGGCGTCTTCGCCATCGAGCTGCTGCCGTGACTGTCGGAGTATCCGCGCGCGGTAGCTAATGATTTTATCAATGATCTCCATGGGATTCTCCCGAATAAGGATATGGTCGTCATTGATCAGCTCAACGATCGTGTCGGGAGTCTCCTCAATACTCTTGATCAAGTCGGGATTGAGATAAAATTCCGACTTGTTGAGTTTGGTGAGTTTAATCATAACACACCCCAAGAGGCAAGAAGCGAGACGGTCGTACCGCTCCAATAAAAAGCCGCCGACCATTCCGGGAACATAAGCTCACCAGGGGAATGGCCGGCAGAGTGTCTCGCCGATTTTTTTCGGATGTCGTTGTCACCTGTCTTCCCGAAGCCACCGGCGTCGGGCGGTTCATGTCCCCAGCTCGAATTTAATCAGCACCTCGTCGGCTTCCACCGCCTGCCCCTTATTCACCAGAACCTCGGCAATGATACCGTCCACCGGCGAGGCAACGCCGCTCTCCATTTTCATCGACTCCAGAATGACCAGATTCTGGCCCCGGAAGACGCGCTCGCCCTTTTGCCCCAACACATCCACCACCAAGCCCGGCATCGGGCAGAGGAGAATATTGTTGAGCGAACTGTCGGCCTTCTCGGGCATATAGCGCATCATCTCCCATTCCTTCGGCGTGTAAATTTCAAACAGCCGAGAAATGCCGTTGAAGCTCATGAAGATGAACGATTCCTCGAAACGGATACGGAACCGGTAGATTTGGCCGTTGATGTTCAATTTCAGGCGGCGGCGAAAGAACTCAAAGGTCGGAACCTCGACCCGATAGGTGGAACCGTCCACCCGGATGGTGCAAGTCTCGCCGCTGACCGGCGTGCTTTCCAAGGTCACCTCGAACAGGTCGCCCTGGCACCGGACTTTGTATTGATGTGTTCTCCCCAGGTCGCGTTTGCCGCCGATGTCGGAGACCATGTGGCGCAGGGATTCGCGGACCGCCACTGTGCGGGTATGATAGATCACGGTGGCTGCCAGGGCCGCCAATCGCAGATATTGGAGCGAAGGCGACCGCTTCGACACGCCGCCGTCGAAGTGTTGATCGATGAAGCTTGTGGTCAAAGCGCCTTCGGCGAACTCGGGCAGGCACAGCACGCTGGTGACGAAGTCGATGTTGGTGGAGACCCCTTCGATATGGTAGCCATTCAGCGCCTCAACGAGCGCACGGCGGGCATCCTCCCTGGTTGCGCCGTGACAGATCAGCTTGGCCAGCATGGAGTCGTAATAGACATCGATCTTGCCACCGATATTGACGCCGGAATCCACGCGAATGCCCTTGCCGCGCGGGGCGGCGTAGCGGGTGATCATGCCGGTGGAGGGAATGAAGCCGCGGGAGGGGTCCTCGGCGCAGATCCGGCTCTCAATGGCCCACCCGTTGAAGGTGATGCCACTCTGGTCGAAGGGCAGCGGCTCGCCATAGGCGATGCGGAGCTGCAATTCGACCAGGTCAAGGCCGGTGACCATTTCGGTGACCGGGTGCTCCACCTGGAGGCGGGTGTTCATCTCCAGGAAATAAAAATCGTGCTGAGCATCCATGACGAATTCGACCGTGCCGGCATTGACATAGTTGGCCTGACGGGCCAGATTGCAGGCCGCGCGTCCCATCCGCTCACGCAGATCAGCGGAGACGGCTGGCGACGGCGATTCCTCGATCACCTTTTGATAACGCCGCTGGATGGAGCATTCCCGTTCGCCCAGGTGCACCACATGCCCCTGGCTATCGGCCAGGATCTGAATCTCGATGTGCCGGGGCTGCTCTATGTAGCGCTCGACGAAGACCCGGGTGTCGTTGAAGGCCTTGAGGGTTTCCTTGCGGCTGGCCGCCAGGGCGTCCTTCATTTCTTCGGGCTTGCGGACAATGCGCATGCCCTTGCCGCCGCCACCCGCCGCCGGCTTGAGCAGCACCGGGTAGCCGATCTCGGCCGCGACGGCGATGGCCTCCTCCTCATCCTTGATCGCCTCGATGGTACCGGGGATGACCGGGACCCCTGCATTTTTGGCCAATTCTTTGGAAGTGATCTTGTCGCCCATGATGTCGATGGCTTCGACCGGAGGACCGATGAGCACCAGCCCGGCATCCTGGATCGCCTTGGCAAAATCGGCCTTCTCGGAAAGGAAGCCGTAGCCGGGATGGATGGCTTGGGCGCCGGTGGCCTTGGCTGCCTTGATGATCTTGTCGATGTCGAGATAGGATTTCTGCGAAGGCGACTCGCCGATGTGCACCGCTTCATCGGCCAATTGCCTGTGCAAACTGCGGCTGTCGGCATCGGAGTAGACCGCCACGGTCTTGATGCCCAGGCGGTTGCAGGTACGGATGATACGAACGGCAATTTCGCCGCGATTGGCTATCAGAATTTTATCGAACATTGCGTGCCTCACAGGGGAATATTTCCGTGTTTGCGATCCGGGCCCTTGGTCTTCTTGCTGTCGAGCATCTGCAGCGTGCGGATAAGATGCGAGCGGGTATCGCGCGGAAAGATGACATCGTCTATGTACCCTCGCTGCGCGGCAAGGAAAGGATTCGCGAAGGTGCGGCGGTATTCCTCCATCTTCTCGTTGAGCACGGCCTCAGGGTCCTTGGCTGAATAGATTTCCTTGCGATGGATGACTTCGGCCGCGCCCTTGGGGCCCATGACCGCGATTTCGGCGGTCGGCCAGGCATAGTTGACATCGCAGTGAATATGTTTGGAGTTCATCACCAGATAAGCGCCGCCGTATGCCTTGCGGACGATCACCGAGATACGCGGTACCGTGGCCTCGGTGAAGGCGTAGAGCAACTTGGCGCCATGGCGGATGATGCCGCCGTGCTCCTGATCCGGACCGGGCATGAAGCCGGGCACGTCAACCAGGGAAATCAACGGGATGTTGAAGGCATCGCAGAAACGGACAAAACGCCCGGCCTTGAACGAGGCGTCGTTGTCGAGCACGCCGGCCAGCACCGCCGGCTGATTGGCCACCAGGCCCACGGTCTGCCCGCCGAGCCGCCCGAAACCGCAAATAATGTTGCGGGCAAAACCGGCATGAACCTCCATGAACTCCGCACCGTCCAAGATCGAAAAGATCAGCACGTTCATGTCGTAGGTCTGACTGGAGTTGCTTGGAATGAGAAAATCCAAGGCCGGATCGGTCCGGTCCGGGGCGTCGCTGAGATTGAGGATCGGCGCCCGCACGCGATTGTTGGAGGGGAGGTAGTTGATCAACCGCCGCACCTCGCGCAGGGCGAGCACGTCGTTGGGCACGGTGAAATGGGCCACGCCGCTCTTGCCGGCATGCACCTTGGCCCCACCCAAGGCCTCGGAGGTGATGTCCTGGTGGGTGACGGTCTTCACCACGCTCGGTCCGGTAACGAACATATAGGAGGAATCCTCGACCATAAAGACGAGATCGGTGATCGAAGGACTGTAGACCGCACCGCCGGCACAAGGCCCCATGATACAGGAAATCTGGGGTACCACGCCGCTGGCTCGGACATTGCGATGAAAGATCTCGCCGTAGGCGGCAAGGGCATCGACGCCCTCCTGGATGCGTGCGCCGCCGGAATCGTTGAGACCGATGATAGGGGCGCCTCCCTTGACGGCCAGATCCATGACCTTGCAAATCTTCTGGGCATGCGCTTCCCCCAGCGAGCCTCCGAGCACCGTGAAATCTTGGCTGAAAACAAAGACTTCGCGGCCGTCTATGGACCCATGGCCGGTGATGACACCGTCGCCGAGGTAGCTTTTTTCCGCGCCCAGATTGCCGCCGCGGCCCAGTTTGAGCACATCGAACTCCTCGAATGAGCCTTTGTCCAAAAGCAGGTCGAGCCGTTCCCGCGCCGTCAGCTTACCCTTGCGATGCTGGTCTAATTTCTTCTCCTCGCCTCCGGCATCTCTGGATTCCGCCCGTAATCGTTCCAAGGTTTCAAGAGTTGTATTGTATTGGGTATCCATGGGCATTACCTGATAGTGGAACCGGCACATTCCCAGACAAGGGTGACATGCGCGTTCACGATAATAAACGTACGTCCTCTCGCAGCCAATCGGCTCAGCCTCGCTCTCCTTGGCAGCCGATCGATTCCGGAGGGCGGACACACTGTTTGGTCAGAAAATTTGCATTGGAAAATACAATAATACTTGAGCGACGCCTTGTTGACAAATCAGAAAAATTCATTCCCGGCATTAATTTAGCGGTTGAAAGAAAGTGAGCGAAAATATTGTGTTCCGTTCGTCCATCATCCCATTGGTCAGATAGGCCTATTGCCCCACCATACGGATTTGCGCGGACGAGGCCGGGCACGGCGGCTGATCCTCACCCAAAAACTCGCCAGCCAAACGTAGAGACTGCTGGCTTGCTCACCCGCCCGTCAGCGACCGCTGGGTGTCCGGTTTAACGGGAGCGAGTCCATGGCACGCTACAAAGAAGGCTATGGACCGGTCAGAACGCTTCTCCTGTTCTGGGGTGAAGTAGCAGGCGGGAAGCTCGGCTTTGACGCGGTGGTGGGCCACGCACTCACAGCACTTGCCGTGACGCGGACACTTGTAGTGGGTGCAAGGGCAGTTTTGGTCCCCCAAGGCTTGATGATGGCATTGCTCATCCATGTGATTGCACACTCCGTCTTGGCAATATAGATAAATACATTTAAAAATAATGAGTTAAGTCAATTTTCCCATTGAGTGGGCATTCGGAGCGGAAAAAAATCTGGGATCCTGCTCGACAGTCACCTGCACGTTCAGAGCTCGGTCCAGCAAAATGAGGAATGTATGCGGTCGGGGAATAGTCAGTGACAGGACGGCCATCCAGCCATTGTAGTATGCAGCCGTGAACCCAATCAAAGGAACCTCCCCTGCAACGGCAGTGTTATTTTCGCAACCCGATGGCCATCGGAAAAATGATATTTCTGATGGCCATCTCATGCCTTACATACACTAAGTTCCGTTAATGTCAAATGGTTAGTGCTCAAACGGAGCGTCTGCGGTTCGTTCTTTTCCCTTGTTCGAAAAATGCCAGGAGCATATCTTGCCGGCAGACACATTTTTCTTGATCATGCCGGGCCACATTTGTCTACTGAGGATAAATTTTCGTCTGCAACCTACTGGGTTGTCTCGGTCAATTTTACACAATTATTCAAGACGATGGACAGGGCACCCATCACATTTCAGCCGCCTCCGTGGCTGCGCAATCCCCATGCGCAGACCCTGTGGCCCAAACTGTTCCGCAGACGGCCCGACTTGGCGCTGTTGCGGGAGCGTCTGGAATTGGCGGATTCCGATTTCCTCGATCTGGCTTGGGCCGCACATGCAAGCGGCCCGGTGGTGCTGATGCTCCCCGGTCTGGAAGGCGATCTGCATTCGCACTATGCCCTGCCGGTGATGGCCACCTTGCGCCAGTCCGGCCTGCAGCCGGTATTCATGCACCTGCGCGGATGCAGCGGCGAACCCAACCGGCTGCCCCGCTCATACCACAGTGGCGCGGTCGAGGATCTCGACGAAGTCCTGAGCTTGTTGCGGGACAGTGGCCGGCCGGTGGCGGCGGCCATCGGCTTTTCTCTGGGCGGCAACCTGCTGCTTCGCTATCTGGGCATGGCCGGGGCCACCTCCCAACTCCGGGCAGCAATGGCCGTCTCAGTCCCCTTTGTCTTAGCCGACGCCTCCCGACGCTTGGAACAAGGCGGTTCCCGCCTCTATCAACAATACCTGATCACCCCATTGAAACGTTCTTATCAACTAAAATTCCAAACAATCCCCTCGCCGTTACGGGTCGATCTCGACCAGATCCGCACCCTCCGGGAGTACGACGAGCACATCACCGCACCGCTCAACGGGTTTGCCGGGGCCGACGATTACTATGCCCGATGCAGCTCCATAGGATATCTTGCCGCCATCACCACCCCGACCTTGATCCTGCACAGCACTGACGACCCCTTTATGTACCCGCACAATGTTCCCCGGGCTGACCAGGTCGGTTCAGGAGTGCGCTTGGCCATCCAAGAACACGGCGGCCATGTCGGATTCATCGAGGGCCGCTTTCCCTGGCAGACCAGTTGCCTGATCGACCGGCTGGCGCTAGCTTTTTTCCACGAGCACCTGCCCGCCGATTTTGCTGTCTCCTGATCAGAACGGCAGGGCCCGCACCCGGTCGATCGCCGCCAGGGCGTCTTCTGGATCGAAGATTTCGAAACAGACCAGCAACTCCTCGCGCAAGAAAGGACAAGCTCTCCGCAGGGTGACGTCGTCCAGGGGGAGATGATCGGTGTGTCCATCCGTGCCGGAAAGATGCAACTCGACGATGTGAGGATGATAATGAACGGGCAGCGCTCTGCCCAAGAGGCTGTGCGTGAGGTCGAAAGTGAGGCGGCTGTGGAAGACAACCCGGTCGATCAGGTTTTCCAGGGCCATCAGATCGGGCCAATGCACCTTGCGCCATCCGGGCAGAGGGTGGAGGGTCATATTGAGCAGGGGGAAACCGCTGTCCACAAAAAATTCGGCGGCGGCCAGAGCATTTTCCGTCCGGTCAGTGGGCAGATGCAGGGTGTATTCCAGGTTCAACGCGGCCAATCCGTCGAGCCAGGATGTCACTTTGGCCTGCATCGACTGATTCCAAGTGTAGACCAGGAGTTCGACGAAATCGGCCCGGCCTTCCACCAACCGGGCGTTATCGAGGAAATTTTCCCCGGTAAGCCATGACGTGGTTCCCAATTTCATCGCGAGATTTCCCGAGAGCAGCGAAGGTCCCCATCTCCTCGATCATACGGAGCGAGGCCTCAATGATTGCAAACACAAGGGCGCAGCCGGTGCCTTCGCCCAGACGCATATCCATGTCGAGCATCGGCTTGAGCCCCGTGATCTCGCTCAGCAGCTTGGCCCCCGGCTCGCAGGAGAGGTGCGAGGGAATCATGTATTCCACGGTCTCGGGCTTGAGGCGCATGGCTGTCAGTGCGGCGACATTGGAGATCAGACCGTCGGTGACCACCGGTACCCGCCGGGCGGCGCAGGCCAGATAGGTGCCGGTTATGCCGGCAATGTCGAGGCCGCCTACCTTGGCCAGCACATCGATGGGATCGTTCAGGTCAGGCTGGTGATGCCGCACGGCCTGGACGATCGTCGCCTTCTTCCGTTCCAGGGCCTCGTCGGTCAGGCCGGCCCCCCGCCCGACCACCCGCTCGATGGGAGCGCCGGTGAGGGCGTAGAGCACGGCGCTGCTCGCGGTGGTGTTGCCGATGCCGATCTCGCCGGTGCCGATCAGGTCGTACCCCTGGTCAATGGCGGCATTGGTGACCTCGATCCCCACCTCGATCGCCTGGATGGCCTCCTCGCGGCTCATGGCGGGCTCCTTGAGGAAATTGGCAGTGCCGTAGCGGATCTTGCGTTTGATCACCTTGGGCAGGTCAACATCGACCTGGATGCCGATATCCACGGCAAAGATGTCTGCCTTGGCGTAGCGGGCAAGAAAATTGACCCCCATACGGCCGGACGTGACAAAATCGGCGCCAATGCGGGTGATGTCTTGAGGATACATGGCGATCCCCTCGACATAGATACCGTTGTCGGCCATCATCACCACAATGGCCTTCCGCTTGATCGCATTGTGCACCTGCCCGGTTATGCCGGCGATCTGCCGGGCGATATGTTCCAATCTACCGAGGCTGCCTGGCGGCTTGAGGCAGTAGTCGATCTCCCGTTGCGCGGCGGCCATGGCCGCCTGGTCGATGGGCCGAATGGATTTGAGGGTTTGGGCGAGTAACTGCATGAAGACCCTATTTGTAGTTAAAGCGGATGAGAATGGGCAGCTCGCCCATGAATTCGATTTCACTCAAGGCGGCGTTGTCAACCTTGAATTTCCAATAGCCTTTGGTCACCGATTCGCAGAAGAAATGGGCGAGCAGCGACCGGATGCAGCCGCCGTGCGAGACCACCGCAACCCTTTTGCCAGAGTGCGTCTTGATGATCTCCTCGACCACATTGATCACCCGGTATCTGAAGGCGGCAAAGGCTTCGGCGCCGGGGATATGGGTTTTGTCCCAGTCGGTGAGCCACATCTGCCAAATCTCCGGGTATTGTTGAGCGATGGCCGAGAAATGCATGCCTTCCCATTCGCCGAAATGAAATTCCTGAAGACTGGAATCGGTGATGATCCGGGCCTGGTCGCCAAATATCAGCGTAGCCGTCTCCACTGCCCTCGACAGAGGGCTGGCAAAGATGGCATCGACTTCAAGGGCGTTGATCCGCTCCCGCAGGGCCTGAGCCTGGAGGCGGCCATGATCGTTGAGCGGAGTGTCTGTGCTGCCCACGAGGATGCCGGTCTTGTTCTGTTCGGTTTCTCCGTGACGGATGAGATACAGTCTGGTGGTGTTCATACAAGCCAATATTTCCAGATAAGAAGTGCCACAAAAAAACACAGCAGTTCAGAAAGTTCGATGGAGGCGCCGATGGTATCGCCGGTGATGCCGCCCAGCCGCCGGTTGACATAGGCGGCAAAACCTGTCGCCAGCGCGATCGGAGGCAGGTGGAAAATCAGGGTCAGCCATGGAACCAGGGTGAGCCGCACTCCCCCAAAGAAGAGTATCCCACTGACCAGGAGCAAAGAAAGCAAGGTGGCCGAACCGGCCTGCATCAATCCGGTCTGGTTGACAAAATCACCAATGCCGCGTTCCTGGCGGGCGTACTGGGCCGATGCCGAATGCCAGACCAGCGCCATCCGGCCCACCACCGGCGCGACGAGCACGGCAGGAACGACTCCGTCCGCAGCAATAGCGTATAAAAAGAGATATTTCAACAAGATGGCCAGCACCACGGCGATCACCCCGTTGACGCCTAACCGCGAATCACGCATGATTTCCAGCATCCGCTCGCGCGAACGGTAGCTGAACAACCCGTCGGCGGAATCGGCGAGGCCGTCAAGATGCAGGCCGCCGGTGACGCCGATCAGCAAGATAACCGCGACAATCGCCGCCAGTTCGCGGCCGAGCAGCCAATCGGCCAGCACAACCCCTCCGGCGGCGGGCAAGGCCACCAGCAGTCCGACCAGGGGCATCCATTTCATGCCTTGGACAAAGCGCTCGGCGGTGAACTCGACAGCCATCGGGATCGGATAGCGGGTCATGAACTGAATCATGAGAATGAGTGCCCGCATACCGCGACTCCTTATCCCTTGATGCGCATCGGTATGCCGGAAACCACCAGATAGACCTCGGCGGCGGCGGCGGCCATTCGCTGGTTGACCCGGCCGGCGCAGTCACGGAAAAAACGGGCCATGGCCGACTCCGGCACGATGCCGCAGCCGACCTCGTTGGTCACCACGACTAAATCCGCACGGCTGTTGGCAGCGGCGGCAACGATCGCCTCGATCTCTGTCATCACAGAGGCTTCAATCCCGTTCAACCGGGCAGGAGCGGGACTTTCCCAATCAATGGACTGAGCGAGTATCCTGTTGGCAGTCAGCATGGCGAGACAGTCGAGCAACAACCCATCACAACGCTGTCCTGCATCAACGATAACCGCGGAAGGGCAATCCGGCGCCTCATGAGTCCGCCAGGTGGCAGGCCGCTGAAGCTGATGTTGCGCAATCCGATCGCCCATCTCGTCATCCAGGACTCTGGCGGTGGCGATATAGGCGATATTTTGACCAAGGCCGCCTGCCAGCCGTTCGGCAAAGCTGCTCTTGCCGCTCCTGGCCCCGCCGGTGACTAGAAGAATACGGCCCATGCATTACCCATAGATAGAGTGAAAAAGCCTTCTTCGTTTCGCTGCCCACAGGCGCTACGCGAGGAGGATTGGTTCCCATTTTCGAGACAAGCTCCCGAATTTAAAAAGGGTTGGGAGCGTTTAACCAGCGCTCCGCTGTTATATCGAATTCACATCAAAAAAGATAGAGGGAAATCGCCCAGTTGAACCAGAGTTTCGCCTCCTGACCAAGGCCACGGGGTTACTTGCAGGCGAAAAAAGTGACATAATTGCCGACCTCGGCAATGCCCACCTTGGTGACGCCCTCCTTGAGCATGTTTTGGTCATGGTCCCTCGATTGACGCCAGGCATCGAACTGCTTGAGGGGGACACTGAAATTCCAGCCGACATTTTCAACACACATGCGACTGCCCGAACGCTGGAACCGTTGGTCAAAGTTGCGATGGCTCATTATCTTCTGGCGAAACATCTCGAAACTGTGGTGTCTGGCGAGCCGGATGAGATTGGCGTCGAATCGAAGCGATTCCAAGCCACGGTCATAACGATACCGATTGATCTGCTCAAGCAGGGTCCGGGCGTACAGAGAAGCACCTTCATCCTTCATCTGCGCAGTCGCCGGAATAGAAATGAGGGGCAGCGCGAGGCAAACAAAAAGCACAATTCGTAATTTCATTTTCTCAATGTCAAATCTGATTGAATGTTTCGGGAACATATTGACCTGATGTCGGTTCAGCGTACAGGGGTTGCGGCTATCTCGTGGGCAATGTTCATCTTATCTTTTTTCGCAATTCCATAACAGTAAGTTTATGATATTATCAACGAAAAACTCTCTGAGCTGCTGGCGCGACGCCAGCAACCAGTATATCTGCTGCTGTATTCCGGCGAGTCTGGATTATCAAGAGCGATACCGCCACAGCGGTGAGCAGCGCCTGCCATACGGCAAGACAGTCTAGACGCTGACGCGCACCATCCCAAGGGTAATCGGTCAACGGCGAGGGCTGAACAGACTGCGGCCACCACGGCAAGGCCCTGCCCATGGCATCGCAAAAAAAACGGAACGGAATTGCAAGCCATGCACCCTAAAAATATCCGCGATGCGCTGCCTGTCCATCTTGCAGTCGAAGCCTGCGAAGATCTTCTCCACGTTCCTGGAGTACGCATCGAGCGTATCGTTTCCAAGGGGCACGCCTCGCCTGATCATGGGTGGTACGACCAGGATAAGGGTGAATGGGTCATGGTGATGACAGGCAGGGCGATTGTCGAGTTTGCAGACGGCTCCATCTGTACGTTGTCCGCGGGTGATTACGTCAACATACCGGCACATTGCAAGCATAGGGTGTCGTGGACAGACCCTGACGATGTCACCATCTGGCTGGCTGTGTGGTATACGTAACGCCACCGCGCATCCGGTGCGGGCGGCTGGAGCTTATACTCTAATGCGGCTGCGCGCCCGCTCACCACGCCGAGAACACCGCCCGCCGGGCAGCGGCCGAACGCCGCAGAACCGGGATCTCCTCGTCGACGTAATCGATCACCCGGGCCTCCTTGCCCTCGGCGGGCCGCATGATCCGCCCCACCACCTGCAACAGCCGGCCCTCGAACTTGATCGGCGTGGCCAGGACCAGGGTGGACAGGCCGGGACAGTCGAACCCTTCGCCGATCAACTGCACCGTGGCCACCAAGACAACTATCCGTCCTGACTGAACATCTGCGACAATATTCATCCGCCCCTCGGGCGGAGACTGCCCGGTGAGGACCGGAGCGGACACGCCCTGTCCGGCCAGCAATCCGGCCATGGCCCGGCAATGGGCCACCCGGTCCGACACCACCAGGATGGTGCCCTGATGGTCCTGCCGCAGCAAGGCGAGAATGTCGCCAACGATCAACTGGTTGCGCGGCGCGTTGGCGGCCAGCGCCTTGATCAGCTTGGCGTATTCGCCCCGATACCCATAGACGAACCCGGTCGGCCGCTGCTGCAAAACCGGTCGCACCACTGCGCCGCTGGCCGCCAGCATCCGGTTGTCGACCGCATGGACCCGGTCGCCCATATAGATATGAATCAGCCGGGTCATGCCATCCTCCCGGCGGAAGGCGGTGGCGGACAGCCCCAGCATATAGAGGCAATCAAAGGCCGAAACCACGTCGGTGAACAGGCTGGCCGGCACTCGATGACACTCGTCGACCACGATCTGACCGAATTGGTCCGGCAAGGTGTCCAGATGCTTTTTGGCCGTGTTGACGATGGCCACAGTCACCGGCCGGACCTCGAAGATACCGTCACCGGCCAGGCCGGCCTCCACGCCGACGAACTGAGCGATCCGCTGCTGCCACTGGCGCATCAGCTCCTTGGAATGGACCAGGATCAGGGTCGGCTGCCGTCGCCGGACAATCAGTGCCAGGGCCATGACTGTCTTGCCCGAACCGGTGCCCGCCTCGAGTACGCCAAACGAATGAGACGACATTGCCGCCATCGCTTGTTCCTGGTACGGCCTCAGGTGGCCATGAAACGGGAGATCGATTTCCGCAAGCCGGCGGCGGCGGTCGTCGATGACCGGCGTTAACCCGGTGATCCGGCGGCAGAGACGTACCGCCTGGTTACCGAAACCGCGCGGGAAAAAAAGATGCCCGTCGGCCTCGCGAAAGAAGAAGAGGTGCGGCTTGAGTTTTTTGCCGATCCATCGGCCGAACTGCCTGGCAGCCAGGTACTTGGGGTTATCGATGGTCAGTTCGGCCTGGATGGCCGCCATCAAGGACGGAGGGGCACCAATGAGACAGCATTCCCGATCAATCGTGAGACACGGAGTCTGTTCGCTATTCCTGGTCATGGTCTGATCTGATCGCGGCCAGACGACGCGCGGCCTTTTTTATTTCCGCCAGCTTGACAGAGGGGGGAAAATCGAGCATTTTGGTAGAGGTTATGCCGGGCCGATTCAATATGCCCGGCCCACGCCGACATCGCCATGCCATTGGGAGCCCATGCCTGATTCCTCGTTGCCGGTGTGTGCATCATGAACCCGCCGGCGAATACACCCCACCATCGCCGCTTTTTTATTTGACTGACAATGCGCAACCAAAAGAACTTACGCATCCTCCGGCTGCTGTGCGGCCTGTTTCTGTGCCTGTTTACGACCGTCAACGCCAAGGCCGATGGTCAGAAAAACATCGTCCTGACCCTGCCGGCGGAAACCGTGCTGGCCGCCCTGCAAAAGGCTCTGCCTCTGGACATTCCCTCGCGGAGCCAACAGTTGCAAGGCGACATCATCGTCGAATCGGTGGACCGGCTGGTTATCCACAACAACATTATCTCGTTGCACGGCATACTTTCCGGAAAAAACCTCATTGTGACCACCAATCTTGCCGGTCAGGATCTCCAGCTGCGGATCGGAGAGGTTCGCCTGCCCGTTGCCTGCGACCTGCAGACCCGGTTCGATCCGGCCAAACGCCAACTGTTCGTCTCCCCCCAATTCAAAGAACCCGCCCAAAGCACAGGTACTCCCCAAGATGCGCTGCCCTCCCTGCTCGGCGCCCTCAATGGCCGGGAATACGCGATTGATCTCGATGCCCTGAAAACAATCAATCTCAAGGTCGGTTCCGGATCGATTCCCGTCACCATGAAGCCTGTCAGCATCGCCGGAGTTGATAATGCTCTGATCGTTAACATGCTGCCCCAGATCGGCTCCCGGCGGTAGCAGCTTCCCCGAGCAACCATGAGAGAGGAGGTCCCCGTCGTGTCAAACGATTGTCTGTTCTGCAAGATCGTCCGGGGCGAAATCCCGGCCAATAAACTGTACGAAGACGATGATGTCCTGGCCTTTCTCGACATCGCTCCCCAGGCCCCGGTTCATGTTCTGGTGATCCCGAAAAAACATCTCAGCGGTCCTGCGGCCGTTGCCGAGGAGGACGAACGGGTGGTGGGCAAGCTGATGCGGGTAGGAAATGAGATCGCCCGCAAGGAAGGGATAGCGCACTACCGGATCGTGTTCAACAACGGCGCCCAGGCGGGACAAACCGTCTTTCACCTGCACATGCACATCCTGGGCGGCCGTCACATGGCCTGGCCTCCGGGCTGAAACCGGCCGCGGCCTCTCCCCGCACCGGCTCTAGGACGGCATCATGCCGTACAGATAGTTGATGATGTCGGTGCGGGTGACAATACCGATCACCTTCTGTCCCTGCACCACCGGCAGGTGGCCGATGTTCTTCTGCACCATCAACTCCGCCGCCTCGCTGGCCAGGGCGTCGGGGGGGATGGTGGTGACTTGGCGATTCATGAAGGCCTTGACCGGACTGTTCCATTGTTTGTTTAGCCGCAACTTCTTCAAGTCCCACAACACCACAATACCACGCAGGCATTCGTCCTCCTCGACCACTAACCCGCGAATTTTTTCCTTCTCCATAATATGGCTGACTTGACGCATGGTGGTCTCTGGCGGCACGGTGGTCACAGGGAAGGACATCACGTCCGCGACCAGGGCAGCGCCTCGCTGTATTTCGTGCAGGATGGCGATGATCTTTTGCCGGACCTCAGCAGTGCTCATCTTGGCGTCAGCGATGGTGGCCGACCCGGCTCCGGGATGGCCGCCGCCGCCAAACCGCTGCAACACGTTGTTGATGTTGATCTCCGGCGTTGAACTGCGGCCGATGATGAAATAACCGCCGCCTTCGTTGACAAAGATCACAAATACCGCGTCGGCATTCACTATCTTGCCGTACAGCTGTACCACGGTGGCCAGTTCGACATACTTGTCGATGTGGACCACACCGATCCCCACCCGTTTCCCCTTGATATCCTGCTGTTCGGCATCGCGCATCAGGCGGAACAGCACCTTTTTCTGCATCTCGCCGTAGACCATGTTGAGAAAATCGACAGCAATGGTCAGATCCGCGCCCTGTTCCAGAAGAAAGACGGCTGCGCGGGCATCTTCCGGGGTGGTGGAACTGAAGGTCAGGTGACCGGTATCCTCATACAGGCCGATCAGGTACAAGGTGGCCTGCAGAGGGGTGAGCTGCAGGTGCAGCTCCTTGATCTCGCGTACCAGCAAGGTGATCGCGGCGCCGACTTTCTCGACGCACTGCCAATCGGGATGAATGTCACCAAGACTCATGTGATGATCCCAAAGCAGCACCTCGATGTTCTCCCGCCGCCCCCAGAGCGAGTCGCCCAAATCGAGCCGATGCCGCTGATTGGTATCAACGACGATCAGGCGGGTGACGGCGTCCAGGTTGACTTCGTCGCTCAGAATGATGTCAAAGGCGGTTTTGTGCAGAGAAAGGAAACGATGGACATTGGGATTGACGTTTCTCGGACACACGGCAACGGTACCCGGATACAGCAGAGTAGCCGCCACAATGGATGCCAGGCCGTCAAAGTCGGTATTACGGTGGGTAGTGGCAATGTGCATGGATATCATCGGCAATGCAAAAAATATCCCACGGTGGCCGCTCTGCCGGCAACCGCATTAGGAGGAACAAACGCTGGAGATAATATACTGGATCTACTTGAAAAATAAAGAACAATAACCAGTTGGCAAAAGAGCAGAAAAAACCGTTGGTTATCACCCGGATCAGCGCCAGCGGCACAATTTCTGCCGCTGCATGGCAAAACCACGCCTCCCCGCTTTCCTGTTCACCCTTGCAACCGCCTGGGCCGCCATGGGCATGATTGTTATCTACATGTAATATCAAATAGTTGTGCATCATGTCATGCGTACTGATAACGGTTGCATTGTCGGTCCTGGAGAGGTAGAAAAATAGGAAGCGAAATGTATCGCCATAAACGGATCACCCCTTATTTCCGGACACTGGAGAGGATATGCTATGAAACAGCGCACATTGGGCAAAACCGGCGAATCTGTGTCTATTTTGGGTTTCGGCTGCATGCGTCTGCCCGTTGCCGGCCCGAATCCTTCTTGCATCGACGAAGATATGGCCATCGCCATGATCCGCAAGGCCATTGACCGGGGCGTCAACTATGTGGATACGGCTTGGCCGTATCACGGCGCCAAAGGATTTGTCGAGCCGGGCGCTTCCGAGCCTTTGGTGGGTAAAGCCCTGGCGGGCGGCTGGCGGGAAAAGGTGAAGGTGGCCACCAAACTGCCCTCCTGGCTGGTTAAGAGCAGGGCTGACATGAACCGTTCTCTGGATCTCCAGTTGAAACGTCTGCAAACTTCGCACATCGATTTCTACCTCGCCCATACCTTAAACGCCCGCTATTGGGCGGCCCTGCAGCAGGCGGATTTGGCCGGCTTTTTTGCAGAAGCGCGCAAAGACGGACGGATTAAGCACGTGGGCTTTTCCTTTCACGATCGCTTTTCCGTGTTCCAAGAGATCGTGGAAGGCTATGACTGGGACTTTGCCCAGATTCAATACAACTATCTGGATCAAGACTATCAGGCCGGCAAGGAGGGCGTGAAACTGGCGGCGAGCAAAGGCATGGGCCTGGTGATCATGGAACCTCTGCGCGGCGGCTTCCTGATCAACCAGATGCCGGAGCCCCTGCGCGCCCATCTTGCACAGGTCCGGCCCACTTGGTCCCTGGCGGACTGGGGGCTCCGCTGGCTCTGGAACCAGCCGGAAATCTCCGTGGTTTTGAGTGGTATGAGCGCCATGGAGCAGGTGGAGCAAAATCTGAACATCGCCTGTACCGAGGAACCTTTCACCGATGCCGACGAAGCGGCCGTGGCCTTTGTGCGCGACGCTTTCCTGAGCCGGATCAAGGTGGGCTGCACCGGCTGCGGCTACTGCATGCCCTGCCCGGAAGGGGTGAATATCCCCAGAAACTTCATGCTCTACAACGATTACCACCTGACCGACAACGAAAAAATGCGCGCCCACATCAAGAACATATACGGGAATCTGATCCTTGAACCTGGCGAAATGGCCGACCGTTGCCAACGCTGCGGTCAGTGCGAGGAAAAATGTCCCCAGCAGTTGCCCGTGAGCGAAGCCATGGCAGAGGTGGCGGCCTTGTTCTGCCAGTAAGCGATGCCGATGATCAGCCGAATCGGCCGGTGATGTAGTCCTCGGTCAACTGGTGGCGAGGATTGGTAAAAATGCGATCAGTAGAACCGACCTCGACCAGATCGCCCAGGTGAAAGTAGGCGGTGCGTTGGGAAACCCGAGCCGCCTGCTGCATGTTGTGGGTGACGATGACGATGGTGTATTGCGCCTTGAGCTCGGTGATCAAATCTTCCACGGTGGCGGTGGCGATGGGGTCAAGGGCCGAGCAGGGTTCATCCATGAGGATGACTTCGGGCCGCACGGCGATGGCCCGGGCAATGCAGAGCCGCTGCTGCTGGCCGCCGGAGAGGCCGGTTCCCGGCTGGTCAAGACGGTCGCTGACCTCATCCCACAGGCCAGCCTTTTGCAAAGAACTCTCCACAATATCCTGAAGTTCGGCTCTGCTGGCGGCCAGGCCATGGATCTTGGGTCCATAGGCGACATTGTCGAAAATCGACTTGGGGAATGGATTGGGCTTCTGGAAGACCATGCCCACCCGGGCGCGGAGCGGAACCACATCCACCTTCCGGTCATAAATGTTGAGATCATCCAACAAGATGTCACCGGTGACCCGGCAGCCGGCCACGGTGTCGTTCATCCGGTTGAGACAGCGCAAAAAAGTCGACTTGCCGCATCCCGAAGGGCCGATCATGGCCAACACCTCGTTCTTGCCGACATCGATACTCACATTTTTGATGGCGTGCTTGTCGCCGTAATAGACGTTGACCTCCCGGCAGATCATCCGGGGTGCCTCGACAAAGGGTAACCCCACGGTCTGGCGCTGGTCGCGGTCCACCTTGCGAACCTCGGCCACCACAGCCATGTCTGCTCCGCTTCTTTTCACCGCCGCCACCTCAGCCATGCCCAAAGCCACATCCAGAATCATCGTCATGCCTTGCCCTTCTCTCCGGGAATAGTTCTGGCTGCCGCCGGAGACGAGTCTGCCCCCTGCTGCTCATCCCGCCTCAACGGACGCGACCCAACGAACGGCAGCACCTCCGTCCGTTGGGTTTGATCATTGCCCCATCCACGTTGCGCCAATGACAGCGCCCGTGTGCATCACCATCGCATTCGTACGCCCGCAGTCAGAATCGATTATTTGTTCAGATACACGTTTAAGGCCTTGGCATTGGCCGCCATGGCCTTTTGTTCGTCTCGCGGCATGGGGATCAGGCCTTTGTCGGCCAGGTACCCCTGCTCGCCCCAGGCGCGGTCGCTGGTCAATTCAGCCAGGAACTCGGCAATGCCAGGAATCTTGCCGACATGGTCTTTCTTGACATAGATGAACAGCGGTCGGGACACCGGATATGTGCCATCAGCAATGGACTTGAATTCCGGTTGCACACCTTCAATGGTCGAGGCCTGGATCTTGTCGGCGTTCTGATCGAGATAACTGAAACCGAAGATGCCCAAACTCTTGGGATTGGCTTCGAGCTTCTGCACAATGAGATTATAGTTCTCAACGACCTCGACATAGGCGCCGTCTTCACGCAAGCTCTGGCAGACAGCCTTGAATTTCTTCTCGTCGGTCGATTGCAGCGCCTTGATCGAGGGGAATGCTGAGCAACCATGGTCCATGATCAATTCGACAAAAGCATCGCGAGTGCCCGAGACAGGCGACGGACCCAACACCTCGATCTTCTCCGCGGGCAATTTGGGATTCACGTCGTGCCAGGTCTTATAGGGGTTGGCCACCAGTTGGTCGCCACCTGCAGGGCTGGGCACCTCCTTGGCAAGGGCCAGGAATAGATCTTTCCGGCCAAGCTGCAGATGCTCGGCTTTCTTGCTGTTGGCCAGGACGATACCGTCATAGCCGATCTTGATTTCGACGATCTGGGACACGCCGTTTTGGGCGCAGGTTGCAACTTCCGACTTGCTGATCTGACGGGAGGCATTGGCGATATCCGGGGTATCGACCCCGTCACCGGCGCAGAACAGCTTCATCCCGCCGCCGGTGCCGGTGATTTCTATCTTCGGAGTCTTGAACTTGCTGCTCTTGCCGAACTGCTCAGCCACAACGGTGGCAAAGGGAGAAACCGTGGAGGAGCCGACTATCGAGATGTAATCGCGGCCATCAGCGGCGTGAGCAGAGGCGGCCGTACCGGCGAGCAAGGCGGTGGCGGTCATGATGTGGACAAATTTCTTCATGGGTGGTCTCCTGATAAAGGTTGCTGTCCAGAACGGTCTATCTGTCCCGTCTGTTTCTGGAACACTACACACGTCTCATTTGCTTCCTGTCAGCAAACGGTTCGGATTGCATTACCAGCGGCGTTCGAACTTGTTACGAAGCAGAACCGCTGAGGCGTTTATGGCCAACAGCAGGAGGAGCAGCACCATGATTGCCGCCGCGGTTCGTTCGACAAAGGCCCGTTCCGGGTTATTGGCCCAAAGATAGATCTGCACCGGCAACACCGTGGCCGGATCGCTGAAACCGCGCGGGACATCGACGATGAAGGCCACCATGCCGATCATCAAGAGCGGCGCTGTCTCGCCCAAGGCCCTGGCCATGCCGATAATGGCCCCGGTCATCATGCCGGGCATGGACAACGGCAAGACATGATGGACAACGGTCTGCATCTGCGAGGCACCGATCCCCAGGGCGGCCTCACGGATGGAAGACGGCACCGATCGCAGCGAGGCGCGACTGGCGATTATGATGGTCGGCAAGGTCATCAGAGTCAGCACCAAACCACCGACCAAGGAGGCAGAGCGGGGCAGGTTCATGCAGTTGAGGAAGACGGCCAGCCCGAGCAGGCCGAAGACGATCGACGGAACGGCGGCCAAGTTGTTGATGTTGACCTCGATCAGATCGGCCCAGCGGTTTTTGGGCGCGAACTCTTCCAGGTAGACCGCCGCAGCCACGCCGATGGGGAAACTGAATGCCAGGGTGACGGCCAAGGTGAAAAAGGAACCCATGACTGCGCCTCGAATTCCAGCCAACTCAGACTCACGGGAATCACCCGCCTGAAAGAAGGTGGCATTGAAGGTTTGCCGCAGCCGGCCGGAGGCGGCCAGCTGATCGATCCAGGTCGCCTGTTTGTCGCTGATCCGGCGCTCGTTCTCGGTCACATCGCGGGAAATATGTCCCTTGACGAACATGTCGACCTCGCCGGCAGCCAAAACCCAGATCGGCTTGGTGGCACCGATCAATTCCGGCTTGCGCGTCACCATCTCCTGCAGTTGATAGGCGGCTCCGATACTGACCAGCTTGATGGCGGCCCGCCTGTCCTGGCGATCCATCGCCTGCGGAAAAAGGCTCAGCGTCGCGTCCCGCACTAACGCGGCATAGTTGGCGCTGGCCAAATTGTGGACATCGAACACCGCCGGAGCGAAATGGATGTCGAGCAGGATCTGGGTCTGCCGAAACGCCGTGTATCCCTTGATCGCGATCGCGCCGAGCAACAGGACCAGAAACATCAGGCTGGCGGCAATGGCCGCAAGCCCGAAGAACTTGAAGCGCCGTTCCCTGCGATAGCGGGCCGTCAGGCCGGCATTGACCCAGGCCATGGCGCCCATGTCGCCTAGCTCGTTCATCTGGCCGCTCTTTTCCTCATTCATATTCTTCACGGTATTTGCGCACCACGTAGAGGGCGATGACATTGAGCGCCAGGGTGACAATGAACAGCAACAAGCCCAAGGCAAAGGCCGCCAGTGTCTTGGGGCTGTCGAATTCCTGGTCGCCGACCAACAGCGTAACGATCTGCACGGTCACCGTGGTCGCCGCCTTGAAGGGATTGAAGGTGAGATTGGCGGCCATGCCGGCGGCCATGACCACGATCATGGTCTCGCCGATGGCCCGCGACACCGCCAGCAGGATCGAGCCGACGATGCCGGGCAAGGCGGCGGGCAGAATGACCAGCTTGATGGTCTCGCTCTTGGTGGCGCCCAGGCCGTAGGAGCCGTCACGCAGCGACTGGGGCACGGCATTGATGACATCGTCGGACAGCGAGGAAACAAAGGGAATGATCATGATCCCCATCACCAGTCCAGCGGCCAGGGCGCTTTCCGAGGCTACCGGCAGACCGACCATGGCGCCCAGATCCTTGATGGCCGGCGCCACCACCAAAGCTGCGAAAAACCCGTACACTACGGTGGGCACGCCGGCCAGAATCTCCAAGAGCGGTTTGACCGCGGCCCGGAACCTGGCACCGGCGTATTCGGAGAGGTAGATAGCTGACATCAGGCCCAAGGGCACGGCGATGACCATGGCGATGCCGGAGATAAGAAAGGTGCCGACGAGCACCGGGATCGCTCCGAAACTGCCGGAACTGCCCGTCTGATCGGCCCGGATAGCCATCTGCGGGCTCCATTTGAAACCAAAGAGAAAATCGGTCGGGGAAACCTGCTGAAAAAACCGGATCGACTCGAGCAGAACCGAAAGCACGATGCCGATAGTGATGAAGACAGCCAAGGTGGAACAGAGGGTGAGCACAACCTTGATGACTCGCTCGACCTGATTGCGGGCCCGCAATGTTGGCCGAATCCGCTTCAGCAGCAGACAGGCGCCGGCCAGCGCCGTGCTCAGGGCCACGGTCGCCAGCGCCAGGTCGCTGATTCGCCGCATGCCGAGATACTGGTCGGCGGCGGCCTGGATCAGGGGATCGACCTTGTGGGCCATCATAGTGCCGGCCACCAGGTTGCGCAGGTCATTGACCAGCAGGTTGGCTTGGTCCGGGCTGGATATCCCCTTGGCCGCGGCGACCCCATCCATGGCCATGCGGATGAGCAGCGGTTCGGCGGCCAGGTGCCAGACGACCACCACTGCCAAGGACGGCAGTCCGCACCACAATCCGGCCAGTACGCCATAGTAGTAGGGACGGGAATGCAGTTTCCCGGACAACGATTGCCGCGCAAGCATGAAGGCGCGCCGGCAACCCAGCCAGTAGGTCAACGAGGACAGAAGCAGGATCAGGGTAACGAGCAGAGGTAGGGACATGGCAGTATTGTTGAAGAGCAAAGAGCCTCACCGCGTTTCACCGCTTTGCCTCAAATCCTACCGGCGCTTTATTACAACCGGATTTGATCAGTGTTATATTTCCGTTAGAACTCTGGCGCGCAGCGGAGTAACATGATTAAAGAAAACGATATCGAACATATTGCCGCTGATTTCCGGGGACTACTCCCCGGGCAAGAGCGCATCACGGAGAAAATCCATGGGAAAATGTATCGGCGTCCTGACCGCCGGCGGTGACAGTCCTGGACTCAATGCCGCCATCCGGGCCATTAGCAAGAGCGCGTTCAATGCGTTCAATATGCAGGTGATCGGCTTTCGCGACGGCTTCCGCGGCCTGATGGAAAGCCGTACCGTGCACCTGGAAGGAGAAATCCTTTCCGGCATCCTCACCTTGGGCGGCACCATTCTCGGGACCAGTCGCGACAAGCCGCACAAGATGCCTGTCGGCTCGAAGGTCCAGGACATGACCGAGGTGATGATCGACAACTACCATCGCCACAACCTCGAAGCCCTGGTGTGCATTGGCGGCGGAGGCACCCAGAAGAATGCCTTTCGCCTGGCCCAGGCCGGAGTGAACGTGATCACCCTGCCCAAGACCATCGACAACGATGTCGCCATGACCGACATCACCTTCGGCTTCGATACCGCCCTATCGATCGCCACCGACGCCATCGACCGCCTCCACTCCACCGCCTACAGCCACCACCGCATCATCGTGGTCGAGATCATGGGTCACAACAGCGGCTGGCTCGGACTGGGCGCCGGATTAGCCGGTGGAGCCGACGTCATCCTCATTCCCGAGATTCCCTATGACGTGCATCAGGTGGCCGACGCCATCCGCAGACGCCGGCATCAGGGCAAGAATTTCAGCATTGTCGCCGTTTCCGAGGGCGCATTGGCGATGGAGGACGCCAGGGAGCTGGCCAGGCTCAAAGAAAAAAAACAGACGGACAGGGATCAAAAAAAACAACATAAGGCCGCGGCCGGCCTGAAAGCCTTTCAGGCCAATCACGCCGGCAACACCTTGCGATTGTCGGCGCAACTGGAACAGCTCACCGGTCTGGAGAGCCGGGTGACTATCCTCGGGCATCTCCAGCGAGGAGGCACGCCCACCGCCGCCGACCGCATCCTCGCCACCCGTCTGGGCTCAGCCTGCGTCACAGCCATCGACGCCCGGCAATACGGCTGCATGGTGGCGGTCAAGGGTCAATCGACCGAGGTGGTGGATTTGGCCGAGGTGGTCGGCAAACGCAAGGTGGTGCCAATCGATCACCCGTGGATCAAAGCCGCCATGGAAACAGAGACCTGTCTGGGCGACCACCTCCGTTGAGTGCGCAGCGGGAGGGAGGGCCCGCCGGTCAGACCGGATCTTCGCTGCTCCGGACGATTTCCCCCTCCGCCAGGTAGATGACCTCCTCGGCGATGTTGATCGCCCGGTCGCCGACCCGTTCAAGATGACGGGCAATGAGATAGACGTTGACCAGGGCGGCGGCGTTGTCCGGGCGGCGTTTGATCTCCCCGATCACCGTCTTGTAGGCCGCATCGCGCAGGCTGTTGACTTCGTCGTCCATGAGAAAAATGCTTCGGGCCAGGGCCGTATCCTCAGCGACCAGCGCGTCTAGGCTGGTCTTCACCATTGCCAACACCTTGGCAGCCATGGGCTGGTAATCCAGTTCCACCGAGAAATCCGCGGTGGCGACCGCCGTGATGGTGAGGATCCGCTTGGCGATGTTGACCGCGATATCGGCGATCCGTTCCAGTTCGTTGTTGATTTTGATGATCGCAATGATCAAGCGCAGATCACGGGCCACCGGCTGATGGAGGGCGAGGATCTTCAGACATTCCTCCTCGACCCGAATCTCCATGTCGTCGACTTCCCAATCCGCGGTCATAATCGCCTGGGCCTGTTCACGGTCCTTGGTGTTCAAGATGGCGCAAGCCTGCCGCAGGCGGTTTTCCGCCAGGGTGCCCATGGTGAGAATCGCTTTTTTCAGTTCATGGATCTCTCGATGGAAATGCATGTGCTTCGCCACGGGACTCCTCCGATTTGATGGTGTTAAGGATAAGACACGGCACGCCATTATTACGTACCGTTTCTCCGTTACCACCAGATTAGAAACCGATTAAGATCGCGTTAGCTTTTTTCTTTTCCCTTGCACCCCGCATTGGGGGCGCATAAACAGTACCCCAGACACAGGTACCACAGCGGAGAAAAAAGTGAAGAAACCGAGCATCCTGGTGGTCGAGGACGACGCCGACATCCAACAGCTTGTCAGCTACAACCTGATCAAATCTGGATTCAATGTCCTGTGCGCCGACAGCGGCGAGGAGGCCCTGCGCCTGATCGCCAGGGAACAGGTCGACGCCATGGTGCTTGATCTGATGCTGCCCGGCAAGGATGGTGGCGAGGTGTGCCAGGCAGTGCGCTGCCAGGAAGCCACCCGCGGACTGCCGATCATCATGCTGACCGCCAAAAGCGAAGAGGACGACATTGTGGATGGCTTGGGATGCGGAGCCGATGACTACATCACCAAACCCTTCAGCCCCCGGGTGCTGATCGCCCGGATCGAGGCGGTCCTGCGAAGGACGCCGGCGCCCGGAGGCGAACCGGAGAGCGAGTCTATCCGTATCGGCAGCCAGGGCATGGAGATTCACCCCGGCCGGCACGAGGTGCGGGTGGACGGCAGTGAAATCCATCTCACCGCCTCCGAATTCACCATCTTGGAACTGCTCGCCGGCCGGCCCGGTTGGGTCTTTTCCCGGCAGCAGATCATCGACCGGATTCGCGGCTACGATTACAGCATCACTCCCCGGGCCGTGGATGTGCAGATTTTTGGCCTGCGCAAGAAGCTCGGAGATTCAGGCGCCTGCATTGAAACGGTACGGGCGATCGGTTACCGGATCAGGCCATAGCCGCCAAACAGATCCTCCGAATATAGGGGCATTCATCCCGCGGCAACCCACCGACGCAACCACCAATTTTCGCGAGAGCCGCCCATGCGCAACATCCGTCTCTTCTGGCAGATCTTTCCGGTCTGTATCGGCATTACCTTGGCCTCCATGCTGGCGGTCGTCTGGCTGGCCTCCACCACCAGCCACTCCTTTTTCATCGATCGCCTCAAAGATGAAATCCGGGAACGTGCCCTCCTGATCGAGCCCACCATCGCCACGCTCAGTGGCGGCGAGGACCGGCCTTTCCAGGACTTAGTCCGCCAGGTGGGCCGGCGGGCCGCGACCCGAATCACGGTGATCGACGGTAATGGCACGGTGCTGGCCGACTCCGACGAAGACCATCTGCTCATGGATAACCATGCCAGGCGGCCCGAGGTGGAGCCGGCCCTGACCGGTGAGATCGGCTATGCCATGCGCCACAGCCGGACCTTGGGCGAAACCATGCTCTATGCCGCCATTCCGGTCATACTCGGCCCTGACCAGCATCGGGGGGCATTGCGTCTGGCCATCCCGGCGACATCCATCGAGAATATGCTGGCCTCGCTGTACAAAAAAATGGTCGGCATCGGCCTGGCTGTGGCGATGCTGGCCGGACTGCTGTCCCTCTATTCCGCCCGCAGGATCAGTCGTCCTCTGGAGGAAATGAAGCGGGGAGCCGAGCACATGACCTCGGGCCGTATCGACCAACTTGTCAGGATCGACAGTGGGCGCATGTCGGCGGAAATGGCCAGTCTGGCCGCCTCAATCAACAAAATGGCCGAGCAGATCAATCGCCGCATCTGGATCATCATCCAGCAACGCAACGAGTTGGAGGCGGTGTTTGCAAGCATGGCTGATTCGGTGGTCGCCATTGATGCCGACAAGAAGATCATTCGCATGAATCAGGTGGCCGCAGCACTTTTCGCCCTGCCCGCGGAAACGGTCAAGGGCAAGGCGGTGGAAGGGGTGATCCGCAACGCCAGCCTCCTGGAAATGATTGATTGCACCCTTGGCCACAATCCGCCGCAGGAACGGAAGGTGACCTTGTTCAGCGGCGCTGATCCGATTATCCTCCAGGTCCATGCCGTACCGCTGCGCGACGAAGACAACCGCAGCATGGGTGTCCTCTTGGTGATGAGCGACCTGACCAAGCTCAACCGGCTGGAAACCATCCGTCAGGACTTTGTCGCCAATGTCTCCCACGAATTGAAGACGCCGATCACCGCGATCAAGGGATATGTCGAGACCCTGCTCGACGGCGCGCTCGACGATGCGGACACTGCCCGCCGGTTTCTCGGCATCGTCGTCCGCCAGACCAACCGCCTGGATGCCATTGTCGACGATCTGCTGACGCTTTCCCGGATCGAAAACCAGGAAAACAAGGAGGAAATAGCCCTGGAACCGGGCGAGGTGGGCCCGGTGTTTGCCGGTGCGGTCCAGACCTGCGCCGTGCTGACCAACGCCAAGGACATCGTTTTGCAGGTGCAATGCGATCAGGAGGTCATGGTGGCCATGAATCAGCCACTTTTGGAACAGGCGGTGATCAACCTGCTCAAAAATGCCATCGCCTACAGCCCCCATGGATCGGTGGTGTCCCTGAGCTGTCAGGAAAGCGGCGCCGGAGCGGGCGAACGGAAAGCGCACCTGGCGGTCATCGACAACGGCCCCGGTATTGCCAGGGAGCATCTGCCCCGGCTGTTCGAACGGTTTTATCGCTGCGACAAGGCGCGCAGCCGCGATCTGGGCGGCACCGGCCTGGGCTTGGCAATCGTCAAGCACATCGCCCAGATCCATCATGGCACGGTGGAGGTGGCAAGCGCTCCCGGCCAGGGTTCGACCTTCACCATTATCTTGCCCGCGATCGACCTGCCATAGGCAGCCAGCTCTCTGCGGACAATGAAGGACCGATGCGGACAGGGACAGGCCAGGAGCTGCCGGCACAGGTCAGCACCTAGACGGTGAAAGCCTGTACAACCAGACAGGCCGCGCAGCAACCGAAACGCCGCGACGATGCTCTCCCCTTCATTTCTTGCCGTTACCGATACCGGTCATTCCGTTGTTCCGCCCTGGCCTCCCAGGCCGGAAACTCCTGACTGCCTGGCGGAAAGCGGCAAGCATTTCCGCTGTCGCCTGTTCGCGGTAACGGATGGCGATATAGAAGTTGATGATGACTTCCGCCTGGCGCCGCAAATCGGGTCGCACCGCGCCCACCGCCTCCAGCAGATCGGCAGGCCCCTGATAATCATGGGCAACGACGCCCGCCCGCCCGAGCTTTTCCCGGAAAACCCGCCAGGCCCGCCCCACTTGATCATCCTCCCGTGGCGTCTTCCGCATAAAAACCAGGGTCAAAAAAAAGAACACCGTTGCCCCGACCACCGCCGCAGCGATGAGCAGAAATTGGAAAATCCCCCTGAATTTTTCCAGGTCGATGCCCAGCGAGGCGAATAAACGGAACTGGTCGGCGATGGAATACTCCATGACCCACTGGTTCCAGCGGCTGTTGACCATATCCCAGGCGTTGAACAGGCTGGCCGCCCACTGGCCGACGGCACTCTGTTTGAACTGGGAGAAGAGCGAATCCCGCTCCTCGGCGCCGCTGGCCACCCTGGCGTTTTCCAGGCCACGGTGCGGGGCAACGGCCAGGGTCGGGTCAACCCGCCGCCAGACGCCGCCATCTCTCACTTCGGCCCAGACATGGGCATCAGACTGACGGATCAGCCAGTAGCCGCCAAAGGGATTCTCCTCGCCGCCAAAATAGCCGTTGACCAGCCGGGCTGGGATGCCCGCCGCCCGCATCAGGAAAGCGAAAGAGGCGGCAAAATGCTCACAGAAACCATTGCGGCTGTTGAACAGGAACCAGTCGATGGTATCCGTTCCAGGTGGCGCCACCTCGGGCGTCATGCTGTAGGTGAAGTGATTTTCCCGATAAAAATCGAGGACTTTTTCGACAAGATCTGCATCCGATGCCGCCGTCCGCCGGAGCTGGGCCGCAAGTTCCCGCGCCTGGGGATTGCTCCCATGAGGCAATTGCAGACCGATCCGGTCGTCCCGGGCTGGTTGGTACCCTGACTGGACGCCAAGGGCTGATTCGGCCTGGTAGCTGATACGCGACGTCACCGGCCTTGACCGATAGATGGCGAAATCGTCGCGCAACAAGATTCCCTGACTTGTGACCCGCACCGGCAAGTCGAGGGCAAAGAGCCAGCGTTGATTGTGCGGCTCCAAGGTGACGGCATAGCCAAGCCGCTCTGCCGGCACCTCCATACGCCGCGCCGCCGGGCGCATGTCCGCCCCCCCCTGTTTCCAGGTATCGCCCCGGCAATCCCACAACACGACGCCGCGCCAATAGAGCTGGTTCTTCGTGGGACGGAATCCATTCTCGAAGCTGGCGCGGAAGGCGGCGGTGCCTCGCACCGCCAGTTGGGCGACGGCGCCAAAGGAAATTTGGTCGGCAAACCCGGTGCTGCTCTCCAAAAGGGCCGGCCGCCCCCACAAACCGCCTTGAATGCGCGGAAAAACGAGGAACAACAACAGCATCAAGGGGAAGGCGCGGGATGCGAGCCGCCACGACAAAGCGAGTGCCGGCGTCAGCGCCAGGGCCGGAAACTGGATGCGGATGAGCACCGCCGTGGTGAACAGGATGCAGCCGATGATATAGGCGGTGGAGAAGAGGGAATCATCGAAAAACATCCCGGAAACAATCAGGAAATAACAAAGAATGACCACCGTTATTTCGTCGCGCTGATGCCGCTGTTCAAACAGCTTCAGGGCAATCATCATGGTTAGGAGCGAGACGAAGGCTTCGAGCGTCAGGCCCTCGTTCGTGACGATGGCCGCCGCGAACAACAAGACACCCAAAAGGGTTCTCATCATCAGTCCCACCCTCGGCAGGCTCCAGCGATGCAAGGCGAAATGATAGGCCCAGAGGGCTAGACAGAGCAGGATGACCGAGCCGGAAATATTGAAAAAATGCGGCAAGGTACAGAGGATGACCGTGCACAGTACCAGATGCGCTTCCTGGCGGCTGGGGGCAAAACTCGGCGCGGCACCCGCGGAGACGGTCATGATGATGTATACAGGGCCAGCGCCCGCAGGCAGAGGCTCTTATGGGACAGGCCCCGGCCAGGCGCGATCAATTGCCGGGCCAGGCGCAGGCCGTAGCGGGCGCCGTAGCCGTCTGCCCGCAGCATGAGATAGCAGAGTTGACCGAGCTTCATCTCAAGATCTTTTCCCGGCATATCGGCCAGGGAAAAAATGGCGCCGCCGCCCTCGTCTTCTTCAAAAAACTTGGTGAAGAGACCACGCTGGGTGGCCAGACTCTTCCAGTGGATTCGCCTTGGGTTGTCGCCGGGGCGATAGGGCCGCAGGCCATCGAAATCGTGGCCCGCTGTGCGGACGGGCAATTTGTCGCTCTCCTCGCGCTCGCCTGTTTTTTTTTCGCTGCCCGCATGGGTCGGGATTGGCTTCGGGTACACCAACCCGGTCAAAATCACGGGCATCTCCCGCGTCGCCCGCAATAGCCCCAACGGGAAGGTGCTGGCGACAAAAATCCGGCGCATCTCGACGCGGCCCCGCCGGCTGACCGCCATGAAAACCTGACACATCACCGGCAACGCATCGGCCCTCTCCACCCTGACCCAGTTGTTGCCATCAAGCGACAGGGACAGGCCATAGCAGGGGCCGTCTTTGGCCTGAAGTGACAGGGAAAAGGGCAACGCCTGCCCGGCGAAGACCGCGGCCTCACCGTGCCCTTGGCAGACAAGATCGCGGATATTGCGCAGCGTCAAGACGATGGAGACCAGGAGAATGGCGCTCAATAAAAACGTCAGCAGATAACCGAGGTTGTTGTTGTGATTGATCGAGCCAACCAACAACGCCACCAGCAGCACGACATAGACGATGCCGTGGCCGGTCGAGCGCAGGCGGACGCCGCAGGCGGGCAAGGCAAAGCGGGCGAAGGACGTGTTCCCCTGGCTGGCGCCCTGGCTGCTCATCGCCTGATCTGCCGTCATGCCGGGACCGGGACCGCCCGGAAGGCGAGCTCCAGTGCGTCGATAGTCATGGCGGCCAGGGAATCGGCTGTTTTCAAGCGGTGGATAGCGATATAGGGCAGCACGCGGTGCACATCTTCCGGCAACGCGAAGTTGCGTCCATGTAGCAGGGCATGCGACTGGCTGGCCCTGGCCAGGAAGAGGCCGGCGCGCGGCGAAAGGCCGAGGGCAAAGCGGCCGCTATTGCGGGAAAAATCAAGAATATCCTGAAGATAATCAACAAGCGCCTTGGAGAGACGCACCTGACTGACCTGATGCTGCAACTGGAAAACGACGTTGGCGTTAACGAGCGCTTGTTCGTCATCGCTGACCGTGGTCCCACCCGCCGCCAGTAACCGCCGCTCCGCTTCATGGTTGGGATAACCGAGGGATATTTTCATCAGGAAGCGGTCGAGCTGCGACTCCGGCAGAGGATAGGTTCCAGCCTGTTCCAGTGGATTCTGGGTGGCGATGACGAAAAAAGGCGTGGGCAGAAGGCGGCTCTCGCCCTCAAGCGACACCTGCCGCTCTTCCATCGCTTCGAGCAGGGCGCTCTGGGTCTTGGCCGTCGCCCGGTTGATCTCGTCGGCCAAAAGGATCTGGGTGAAGATGGCCCCGGGATGGAAGGAGAACGAGCCGCTGCGCTGGTCGAAGACGGAAACGCCCAAAATGTCGCCCGGCAGCATGTCATTGGTGCACTGGACCCGGCGGAATTCCAGGCCCAACACCTTGGCCAGGGCTTTCGCCAAGGTCGTCTTACCGATGCCGGGAACATCCTCGATCAAGAGATGTCCGTTGGCCAAAAGACAGCACAGAGACAGCCTGATCTGCTCTTCTTTGCCGAGGACATGGGCGCCAAGCCGGTGCTCCAAGGCGGCGAACAGTTGCATGGTTTTGGCCGGAACATCGGTCGGAGCGGTTATCTGGCCGGGGGAGGGTTGGCGCTGGTTTGCTGGCCGGGTATCCATGGCGGGGAGAGATCACAAGAAATAGGTTCGGGGGTAAAGACGGCCTGGTACCGCTTTGACCTTTTCCTCCCCATCATAGCAGAAAAAATTGGATGGACAAAAGAGAGATGCATTTTCCCGCGCCAGCGGTGTGTTAAGTGGCCGGCGTAATCGATGCGGCCTTGACTGTGGCGCGGCCAAGCTCGTCACCAGATCAGCGATATTTTCGAGTTGCGGGTGGGATGTGGGCGTAGCGCAGGCCAGCGCCTCAGAAGATGGCGGCGGCCACCACGCCCATCCAGGCCGCGCAGCAGCCAAGCAGCGCGGTGCGGGTCATCAGGCGGCAGGCCAACGGGATGTGGACAATCTTGACCATCCCCAAGCCGTCCCCGATGTAGGGCTTGTCCACCAGGACGCCGTGATAGGTGTTCGGGCCATTGAGGCGCACCCCCAAGGCCCCGGCGAAGGCTGCCTCGGGATAGCCGGCATTGGGGCTGGCATGGCGGGTACCCTCGCGCCAGGCGGTGATCAGAGCGCGGCGGGCGTTGAGCCCGGAGGTCAGCCGGGAGGCCAGCCCGATCAGCGGCGCGGACAGCCGCGCGGGAACGAAATTGGCGGCATCGTCGATCCGGGCCGCGGCCCGGCCAAAGAGCAGATAGCGCAGATTTTTATAGCCCACCATCGAATCCAAGGTATTGACCATCTTGTAGGTCATGGCGAGCGGCGCCCCGCCGACGGCCGCGAAAAAAAGCGGCGACAGCACGCCGTCAACCACGTTCTCGGCCACGGTCTCCACCGTTGCTCGGGCAATGTCGCCGGCCTGATACCGTTCGACGTCCCGGCCGACGATCATCGCCACCTCGGACCGGGCCTGGTCGACCCTGCCGGCGGCCAGCGACCGGTAAATCTCCATGGCCGCCTGGCCGAGCGAACGGGCCGACAGGCAGTAGAAGAGCAGCAGGGTTTCGACCGCAAAGCCAATCACCTCATGCAACCGCCAGCCCAGGCCAACGATCAAGGCGCTCATTCCCCACCAGCCGATAATCAAACTGAGCGCGAAGCCGAGGCCAGCCAGACGCTCGTCGGCAATCCACCGGCGGAACAACGGTTCCGCCTTGGTGATGGTCCATCCCATCCAGCGGACCGGATGCGGCAGCCAGCGCGGATCACCGCACACAGCATCCAAGGCGAAGGCCGCCGGTATCGGGAAAATATGCAGCCAGGGCAGGACTTCGGCCAAGGTCATGGCCTGCTCAGTCCACCGCGCCGACCGCAGCCCGCAGGTGGCGGGCAACGATCTCGTTGGTGGCCGCATCCTTGAGGGCAATGCGGATATAGCCTTGGTCGAGGCCGTGGAAATTGGCGCAGTTGCGGATCAGCAACCTGTGTTCGGCCAGGGCGCTGCAAACTGAGGCGGCGGTACGGTCTGCAGGCAGACCGATGAGCACATAGGAGGTGACGCTCGGGTACAGGGTCAGCCTGCCGGTTTGCAGCCGCTGCCGGAAAAGCTGCCCTTCATCGGCCAGATAGGCGCGGGTGCGCTCGATGAAGGCTGTCACCTGTTCCCGGTTCGCGCCGAGAAACCGGAGCGCCTCCTGGGCCAGGCCATTCACGCTCCAAGGCTGCATCAGGCGGCGGAATCGGTCGATCATCGGCGCGTTGGCCACCAAGAAACCGGCCCGCAGCCCCGGCATGCCAAAAATTTTGGAAACCGACCAGAGGACCACAACGTTGTCCAGGCAGCAGTCGCTCAGGCTCCGGCCACGATCCGCCGCCGCAAAGGGCAGATAGGATTCGTCGATCACAAAGCGAACCCGAGGATGCCGGAGGCACAGGTCGAGCAGGACCCCGTGGTCGACAAGATGACCGGTGGGATTGTTGGGATTGCAGAGAAAAACCGTGTCGTAATCGGGCAGGACAGCCGCAAGCCGCTCTTGGTCCAGGGTAAAATCCTGCTCCGCTCTGGTCAGCAAGAAAGCGGGCTCAATGCCGCAGACCCGGCAGCCATCGGCATAATCGGCATAGGTCGGACCGACGATCAGCACCTTCCGGGCCGCCAAGGCCGTGCAGGCGGTGTAAATGAACTGGGTGGTCCCGCTCCCGGCCAGCACCCTCTCCTCGGCCACACCGAGCAGGGCGGCGATGGCTCGGGCGGACGAGCGGGCATCGGCCTCGGGCAACACCCGGATCCGGTCAATCCGGGCCTTGAGATGCTCGATCAATCCTGGCATGGCGCCCAGCGGATTGATGTTGCTGCTCATGTCGATGATGTCATCCGGCCGGCAACCCAACTGCTCCGCCAAACCAAAAATGTTGCCGCCGTGCCCCTGGATCATAGCGCCTCCCAAGCCAAAACAGCAGCCGCCATGCGCCGGGCAGGACACGGTGAACAGTCGGCCGCCAAACCGATCCTCATCGCATCCGCTCCTGTAGGCTAGCCGGCAGCAGTGCCGCCAGAGCTTCGATGTCGAGGTGGGCCAGGGCATGCGCCGCCAACTGCTCGTAGGCCTGATCGCGGGCCGCCGGACCGTGCAGCCGGTCAACCTTGATCTGATTCAAGCCGATCCCCGCCAGCCAGCGGCGGGTGATGGCCGGCGTGTCGAACAGACCGTGCATGTAGGTGCCCACTACCCGGCCGTTCGCACCAACGCATCCGTCGCGGCCCGCGCAAGCGCCTCCATTCCGGGCCTGAATCGCCATCAGGCTGCACGTCTCGGGCGCATCCGTCCGCCCCATGTGGATTTCGTATCCCTTGCCGGCGATGCCGTCCCAGCTGAAATCGGTCAAGGTGGTGGTCTTGGGGGCCTGAAGCACGGTTTCAACCGGCAGGAGGCCCAGCCCGGCAGTGACGCCCGGTTCCCCCTCGATGCCTCCGGGATCACATACCCGGGTGCCGAGCATCTGATAACCGCCGCAGATGCCGAGCAGATGGCCCCCAGCGGCCGCATAGTTACGCAGATGATCGCGCCAGCCGGTATCGGCAAGCCATTGCAGATCGGCGCGGGTGGCTTTGGTGCCGGGAAGGATGACCGCGCGGAAAGGACGCAGCGCCTGTGGCCGCTCCAGGTAGACGAGCTGGCAGCCGTCCAGCTTGTCCAAGGGATCGAAATCGGTGAAATTGGAAATATGGGGCAGCCGGATCACCGCGATCGCCGGCGGTCCATCCCCTTCAGGATGCAAGGGCCGGGACCTCTCGATCACCACCGCGTCCTCGGACTCGATACGGAAATGCTTGTACCACGGAAGCACACCGAACACTTGCTTGCCGGTCCGCTGCTCGATCCAGTCGATTCCGGGCTGAAAAAGGGCAAGATCGCCGCGGAACCGGTTGATGACGAAGCCGCCGATCCGCTCCTGCTGCGCGGGCGATATGCAGGCGAGCGTACCGACGATCTGGGCAAAGACACCGCCCCGGTCGATATCGGCCACCAGCACCACCGGCGCTTCGGCATAGGCGGCCATTCTGAGGTTGACGATGTCGCCCGCCATCAAATTGACTTCAGCGCAGGATCCGGCCCCTTCGAGGATGACCAGGTCGTGGGCCCGGCGCAGCCGGTCGAGCGCGTCCTGGCTCTCGGTGAACAAGTATTCTTTCTTCTCGTACAACGACCGGGAGGAGGCGTCCATCCAGACCGTGCCGTTCAACACCACCTGGGACCCCACATCGCTCACCGGCTTGAGCAGCACCGGGTTCATGTCGCAGTGGGGCGCGGTTCGCGCCGCTTCGGCCTGAACGATCTGGGCCCGGCCCATTTCCGCCCCTTCGGGCGTCACCCCGGAATTGTTGGACATATTCTGGGCCTTGAACGGGGCCACCCGCAACCCGCGATTGGCGAAGATCCGGCACAGGGCCGTGGCGACGACCGACTTGCCCACATCCGACCCGGTTCCGAGCACTGCCAGGCAGGCAGCTTGATGCGTCATGGCGCTCTCCCGGCATTGGTGTCCGGCGTACTCCCTTGGCGCCGCATGTGATTACCCTTCGATACCCTTGCGGGCAAGCACACCCCGCTCGTAATAATGTTTGATTGTCCGCATCTCGGTGACCAGGTCGGCGCGCTCCAGAACCGAGAGCGGAGCGCCCCGACCGGTCAACACCAGCTCCACCGCCGGTGGCCGCCGCGCCACCAGCTCAAGCAGATCGCACTCCTCCAGCAAACCCAAGACACAGGCCACGTTGATCTCGTCGGCAATGACCAGATCAAACGTGCCGGAGGTCATGGCAGCATTGATCGTGGCCAAACCGTGACGCGCCGCGTCGATATCCTGGCGGGTGACCGCATGAATGAGCATGCACCCCAAGCCGTACTGCTCGATGGTGATGGCCTCAGGCAAATGCCGCAGGGCGTGGAGTTCACTGTAGTCGGCGTTTTTGACAAACTGACCGATATACACCCGAAGCCCCGCCCCGGCAGCCCGTATGGCCAACCCCAAGACGGCGGTGGTCTTCCCCTTGCCGTCACCGGTATAGATCTGGACAAATCCCCGCATACACGAGCACTCCCCGGTAGCGATGTTCTTTCGCCTCAGGGACGCCAACATCACCCAGCAAATCATCATCTAGCCGCACGAGCCTCTATTAGAGAATCGCGGCAGAACAGTCAACAGCTTATTGCACCGACTCCATATTCCGGCTCCGGCAGCCACTCCGGGGTGGAGGATTTGAGTGGCGGAACACCGTACAGATACCTGCGGTTTATAAAAATGCTTTTTCAACATGGCAATCATCTCAATTTACGCAAGATCATCTTGAAAAAATTGTAAAAATATATTTATTTTTTATCGAGGTTGTCTTGCTAACTCAACTTACATCGAAAAAATATGAACGAAGCAAAGAATGGGCGCTGTTTCCATGTCGGGCCGGTTCTTTCCGGCCTTCTGGCTGGCCTGCTGCTTGCCTCGCCAGCCCAACCGGTCAAGGCGGACGATGAAATCCGGCTCGGTGCCGTCATTCAGATCCCCTTCGATCTCAGTGCATCACATTCGCTGTTCGATCCCGCTGCCATCAGGCTTGGCCTGACCTGCCAGTTCGCGAACGTGGAGAAAGACAGCATCACCACCACCCGCCGCGTGACCGACACCTATGTCGACGGCAACTTGACTTCAAGCGTCGAGTCATCCGCCGTGACCCGGGCCGACCGGGGAAATCGGGTGGTTGGCGTCGAAGGGAATGTGTTTGTGACCGTGCTGGGTAATTGGAATATTTCCGCAGAAGTGCTCGGTCTGTATGGGAACAACAACATCCAGGGCGCCTTGGGCGGCGGATACGGTCTTGCGGAAAACTTTTTTTTGGATGCCAAGGCCATGTTCCCCTATTCGGCAGTCGGGCTCCGGTTCCTCAATGAAGCGGAACTGTACGGCGGACTCTCGACCCTGGGCGGTTTCAATCCGGCCCAAGACCGCCATCGTTTCGTCGCAACGACCACCATCAACAGCTCTACCCCTACCGAGACGACCGTGGTACGGCCGGAATAACGGCCGCATCACGGCAGCCGCCCCTCCCTGCTGCAAGCATGGCCTGATCCAATATGACCAACGGGGGATCCGCATCAACCCGCCGCTCGGCCAGTCCTTTTCCCCCGTCTTCACCGCCTCTGGCGCATAGTCCCCAATTGGCGCAGAATACAGCGCACATAGCGCTCAACCAGCACCCCATTCTCTTACCTTTTGTTTTCATTCAAAAAAATGCATTCAAAATACTCCTATATTTTTTTCTTCCCTGCTCTGCTTCCGAAACCATGGAACGAGAGGAGGTTATGCGCTACAGGTGTCTGCAAGATAAAAACAGAGCTTTATCGAGATTTAATGAGGAAAATGGAGATATGGGCGGATTGTTCTTTGTGGATATCTTGTTGGCAATTTTTTAACTTAAAACATAATATATTAGTTTAATTGCATATTTTTAAACTATCCGCAAAACGAACGTCGTTATTGAGGGTTATACGACTCTCCATCATGTAACGCCTTATTGCTCCGAAGAGTTCCATGCTGTTGTCAATCCCCCTCCTTGCCTCCCTATTTGCATCGCGAAATCACCGCAAACCGTTTTTGACCGGTTGCCGGATCTTCAGTAGATTGCCGCCATTCGATCGGCTGCCCGACTTCCGGGACCACTCTTGCGTCTCAAAGGAAACGTCTCTTATGATGTGGAATACGATCAAGAAATCCCTGCACAGCACCTTACCGGAAAGTGAATACGATCTGTGGATCAAACCGCTTGAGTGCCGGCATCAGGGGGGGCAACTGCTGGAACTTGCCGGACCGGACCGTTTTTTCTGCGCCTGGGTGGAAGATCACTACCTGCAACTCATCCGCAGCACGGCCCACGAGGTTGGAGGGGTCGTGGAAGTTCGCCTGACCGTCTGCGAAAGTCTGCCCCGTTCTTTTACCAGCGGCAAGGGCGGCCAATTCCTTCTGCCGGGCACCCTGCCGCCTCCGCGCCTGCACTCGCTGCACCCCGCCTTCACCTTCGAGCAGTTCATGGTGGGCGAATCGAACCTGCTGGCCCAATCTGCCTGCAAAGCCTTGGCCGCCGGCGACTCCACCTTCGGCAACTGCCTGTTCATGAACAGCAGCACCGGTCTGGGCAAGAGCCACCTGACCCAGGCCGTGGTCCACCAGGTGTTGCGGACCGCGCCCGCCACCCGGGTGCAGTATCTGACCGCCCAGCAGTTTTCCGCCGAGATGGTGAGGAGTATCCGCAGCAACTCCATGGAGCAGTTTTCGAGAAAATTCATCAATAACTGCGAGATGCTGCTGGTCGAAGATGTCCACACCCTCCCCGGCAAGACCAAAACCCAGAATGAACTCAACACCGTCCTCGACTACCTGCTCAAATCAGGAACCAGGGTGATCCTGACCTCGGCCCTGGCGCCGAGTAAGCTGACGGGTATCGACAACGACTTCCTCAGCCGCATGACCTCGGGATTAGTCACCGGGATCACGTCGCCGGATTATGAAACCAGGGCCCGGATCATCCGCCATAAGATGCAGTTCCACGGCCTGGAAGCGGACGAGGACATGGTGGGATTCATGGCTGAACACCTGCACTCCGACATCCGCCGGATGGAGAGCGCCATCATTGGCATCAAGGCCAAGTCTTGCCTACGAGGCGTCCCACCGGACCTGACCATGACGCGGGAGGTGGTTCTGGAGTTGGCAGGCGGAATCATGGAGGAGATCACCGGCGAAGCCATCCGCGATCTCATCGGCTGCCAGTTCCGGATCAGTGCCGAAGAGTTGCGGTCGCGGTCGCGCAAACGCTCCATCGCCTTTCCCCGGCAGGTGGCCATGTATCTCACCCGCAAATTCACCGACTGGTCCCTGGCTGACATCGGCAGTCTCTACAACCGCGACCACTCCACGGTCCTGCATGCCATCAAATCCATCACCAGAGACATGGCGCAGCAGGATTCGGTCCGCCGGCAGGTGGAGATGCTCTGCGCCAAACTCAAGAAATAGTGCGGCGGCGGGCAAACCTGCCATCTTGCCGCTTCGCGCGGCTGCCCTGCTCAAAAATAGACGGGCTTAACCTCGGCAGCCATCTCCGTCGAGGCTTGGGCGCCGATCACGCCGGCAATCCTCCGGGCCTCCTTAATCATATCGTTGATGCCGATGCCCTTCCAGCCAAAACCGCACAGATGCAGATCGGGGTGAGCGGCCTGTATCTCGCTGCGCCAGCGGAGCAACCCGGTGTATCCGGCCTCCAGCTGCGGAATGCCTGCCTTGGCCCGCAGCACGGCGGTATAGACAGGCGGCGGCAGCGTCATTAACCTGCCAAGATCGGCGCAGACCGCCTCAATCAACTGCTCGTCGGCCAGTTCCAGCCGTTCCGGATGCCGACGGCCGCCAACCAGCGCTTCGACCAATTGGCAGCCGGCTGGAGCGCGGCCGGGAAACATATGGGAGGAGAACAGCGCCCCAAGGGCGAAACGTTGCTCCCGCTCCGGGGCCAAATAGCCGAAACCGAAGGGAATCTGCGCCCGTTGGTCAAAACCGAGCAGCACCGAGAGGATACGGGCCTCGGGGATGACCGTCATCGGCGGCGGCATGGCCGGCAGGGCGGCGGCCATCAAAACCAGGCAGCGATTCACCGGCAGGGCCAAGACCAGATGGCGGCAGGTAATCTCTCTCCGGTCGGCGGTATGCACCCGCCACCCGTCCTGCTGCCGGGAAATACGTGCAACAGAGGCATCACAGGTAAGCATTCCCGCATCCTGCAGCCCTGCGGCCAGCCGCCTGGGCAGCACGGCCATGCCGTCCTTGAAACTGGTCATGGCCGGCAGTCCCTTTTTTCCCCGCCCCTCCTTCCCCGCAGACCGCATCCTGCCGACCGCGCCCCGGATCACCGAACCATGTGAGCGCTCCAATTCCCGCACCCCCGGCATCACCGCGTCGATGACCAGCCGTTCGATATCGCCGGCATAGGTGCCGGTGAAGACCGCATCGGCAAAGGGCAACAGCGCGGAGCCGAAACGATGAGCCACCCATTGCGCCACTGCGGGCTCGCCCGGCAGCGGCTTTTGCCACAACTCGCCCAGGACCCGCAGTTTGGCAGACCAGGGGATCAACGGCTGGCGCAGGATCGCCAGCGGTTTTTGCGGGATACACTGCAGCCGGCCGTCCAGGCAGACATAGCGGACAAAGGTGGCCAAAGGCGCGACGGTAGCTTCTGCTTCCAGGCCGGCCAGACGGATCAGTTCGCGGCTTTCGGCGCAGTTGTCGAGGAATCCGTGCGGCCCCCATTCGGCCAAGTAGCCGGATCCATGGAAGGTGGCAATGGCGCCTCCCGGCTCGGCCGCCTGTTCCAGCACCAGGGGCCGCATCTCCGGCCTCAAGGCGCGGACAAAGGTGGCCACGCTCAGGCCGGAGATGCCGCCGCCCACGATGCCGATGTCACAGCTTGATGATTGCATAGCATATATTCGAATGTTGTCGGCCGGTTGCGGCCTGTTGGCAGTTATCTTGACAGTCGGTTATTCGTGCTTACCATGTTGCCCGGAGAAAGGAAAGGCCCTTTATCCCCTTGGTATCTCCGGAAAATATGTCATTCCGGTCCACACAACAACTCCCTTGCACGCACGGAGAGGAACAGCCCCATGACAGCAACACAGGTTGAAACCAAGCAATTTCAGGCTGAGACCAGAAAAGTCCTTGATATCGTGATTAACTCGCTCTACACCGAGCGCGACATCTTTGTCCGCGAACTGGTTTCCAATGCCGCCGACGCCTTGGAGAAATTCCGGCACCAGAGCCTGATCGAAAAGATCGAGTTCGACAGCCATGTTCCCTTGGAAATCACCATCGACGGCGATGACAAAAAACACATCCTCACCATCACCGATACCGGCATCGGCATGACCCGGGAAGAATTGGAAACCAACCTGGGGACCATCGCCCATTCGGGATCACAGCATTTCTTCGAGCAACTGGCCGAGGCCGCCAAAAAAGACGTCAACCTGATCGGCCAGTTCGGAGTTGGCTTCTATTCGGTGTTCATGGCCGCGAAAACGGTTCGGGTGCAGACCCGTTCCTGGGACGGTTCCGAGGGCTGGGAGTGGAGTTCGGACGGGGGCGGCACCTATACCATCGGCCCCTGCTCCGGCCTGCACCGTGGCACCAGGATCATCATCGAACTGAAGGACGATGCCCACACCTATGCCTCCAAGTTCACCCTTGAGCGGATCATCCAGCAATATTCCACCTTTGTTCCCTTTCCGGTCAAGGTGGAGGGGAAAAAAGTCAATACGATTCAGGCCATTTGGGCCAGGTCCAAGTCGGAGATCACCGACGACGAGTATACCGAGTTCTACAAATTCATCGGCAACGCGGTGGATGAACCGCTCTACCGGCTCCATTTCTCCGCAGATGCGCCCCTGGCGATCAATGCCCTGCTCTACGTGCCCAGGGAAAATTTCGAGGTGCTGGGCATGGGCCGTATGCAGCCCGGCGTCAACCTCTATTGCCAAAAAGTGCTCATCGACCAGCACAGCGAGAATATCCTGCCCGAGTGGCTCCGTTTTTTGAAAGGCGTGGTCGACTCCGAAGACCTGCCGCTCAATATCTCCCGTCAGGCGCTCCAGGACAATGCCCTGGTGTCCAAACTGCGCAAGGTGCTGACCAAGCGGGTCATTAAGTTCCTGGCCGAGGAAGCAGGGCGCGATGCCGATACCTACCGCGACTTCTGGAAAACCTTCGGCATTTTCATCAAAGAGGGCGTGACCTCGGATTTCGAGCACCGGACAGAGCTGGCCAAGCTGCTCCGCTTCGAATCCTCGGCCAGCGAGCCAGGCGCCATGATCTCGCTGGATGACTATGTCGGCCGGATGCAGGAAAACCAGGATAAGATCTACTACATCAACGGCGCGAGCCGAGCCGCGGTGGAATATGGCCCCTATGTGGAACTGTTCAAAAAGCGCGGCATCGAGATCTTCTACACCTTGGAGGCGATCGACGATTTTGTCCTCAACCATCTGGGCGAGTACAACGGCAAAAAGCTGGTATCCGCCGACCGGGCCGACCTGAGCCTGCCCGAATCCGCAGCGGGTGCGGACGAAGCTGACAGCAAAAAATCTGCCGAACCACTGGCAGCCGCCGTGCTGACCTCGCTCTGCCGCTGGATGAAGGAGGTGCTCGGTGACCGCGTCCAGGATGTGAAGGTCTCCGGTCGCCTGGTGGACAGTCCGGCGATGATCGTCAACGTCGACGGCTACATGACCTCCTCAATGGAACGGATTCTCAAGGCCGCCGGCCAGAACGAAGCCTTCGGCATGGGATCGAAAAAAGACATGGAAATCAACGGCGCGAGCCCCTTGATCAAAAAACTTGCGGGCTTACGGGAAAGTGAAGTCGAATTTGCGCAGGATGTGGTCGAGCAATTGTACGACAATGCCATGATCCAGGCCGGGCTGTTGATCGATCCCATGGTGATGGTCCGGCGGAATTATCGCATCTTGGAACGGGCTGCCGGCGGGCCGCCGGATGGCGCCTGACCCGCCGCGCCGCCCTGGTGACGGCTCAGACGCCTAAGACGTCGGTTTTTTGTTCATTTCTCTAAAGACCAGTATCTGAACTTGAAAAAAGGTTGTGTTCACGATATATGAACACAACCTTTTTCTATTTGTTCGGAGTGTTCCTGGAGGAAACCCGATGCGCCACCCTCTGTTTGTGCTTGTGTGCACACTTATGCTGCTTGGCGGCTGCCAATCCAAGCAAGTCCGCCATCTTGCCTCCGACGCGGCCCTCATCAAGCCGGGGCAGACGACGGTCAAGGAGATGCAGAAATACCTTGGCGACCCCGACGGCCGACGGGAAGTGGCCCCCGGGGTCAATGAATACGTCTATCACGAAGAACGGCCGGGCCTTTTCGGCGCCATGCCGGTTCTCGGTTCCATGACCGGACCATCCGGCTACGAGATGATCGTGATCACCGCCAGCAACGATGTCGTCACCGGTTGCGAATTCCGCAATTTCAGCCTGACGGACCGCTCATGGAGAGATGATTTCACCTGGGATCAAGAGATCAAGTGACTTCGCCCTCGACTTTTGACATCAACCGGGAGCGAATGATCGAAGAGCAGCTGGTGCCTCGTGGCATCACCGAGCTGCGGGTGCTGGAGGCCATGCGGACCGTTCCCCGTCACCTGTTCGTTGAAGATGCCATCCAAGCGCATGCCTACGGTGATTTTCCTCTGCCTATCGGCAACGGACAGACCATTTCCCAGCCCTATATCGTGGCCCTCATGACCCAGGCTCTCCACCTCACCGGTTCTGAAAAGGTACTGGAGATCGGGACCGGATCAGGCTATCATGCGGCGATTCTCTCGCGCCTGTGTCAAAAAGTCTACACGGTGGAACGGCTTGACGCCTTGGTCGGCCGCGCCAGGAAGGTCTTTGACCGGCTCCGTTATTACAACATTGTTTCACGTATCGACGACGGCACTGTCGGCTGGCCGGCGGAAGCCCCGTTTGACAGCATCATCGTCACTGCCGGCGGTCCCAAGATCCCCAAGCCGCTCATTGCCCAACTGGCCGATCCCGGTCGTCTGGTCATGCCGGTCGGCGGCCAGGACGTGCAGGAACTGCAGGTTGTGGACAAACAGGACAGCAACATCACGGTAACCACCATCGAACAAGTCCGCTTCGTCGATCTGATCGGTGCCCACGACGGCAGACCCAGGCCGGATTGATCCTGCAGGCGCTTTGTTGCGCCTGCGGGATTGCCTGTTTGCCATCGGCACACACATCGCACACCCTTAAGTCTCTCCGTCCTGGTGGGAGCCAGCAGGTTGCTGCGACCTCGTTTCCCCATATCTTCCACCGGCGCCCATGTCATTTCTCAATAGCGATGCCTTGCTGGATGTACTTGTCAAAGCACGTTTGCTTTCCCCTGAGCAGCGGCAATTGATCCTCCTGCAGAAAAGCCGGCAACGGCAGAAGCTGCTCAAACAGCACGGCGGCCGGCGGCACGATGACGCTGCCAGGCTGGACAAGGGCTACCCCGACCTGGTGGACATCATCGTCTCGCTCGAGTTGGAGAGCGCCGGGCCGGCTCCCGGGCCGTTGACCGAAGAAAAGATCATGCGGGCTGTCGGCCATGTGCTCAGAATTCCCTTCAAGAAACTCGATCCCCTTGAACTGGACATGGACACCGTCACCAAGACAATCCCCAGGTCCTTTGCCGTCAACCATCTGCTCCTGCCCGTGGGGCTGAACAACGGCATCCTCGATGTGGTCACGTACCACCCCGATGTCCAGTCAATACTTGAGGATATAGAGCGGGTTAACCAGGTCAAAATCCGGCAGCTTCTGTCGACCCGGACTGACATCAAAAAAATCCTGGCCGAATTTTTCGGTTTTCAGCATTCGATCACGGCGGCCGAGTCCCAGTTCGTCAGCAGCACCTCTTCCGCCACCATCGACATCGGCAACCTCGAACAGTATGTGCGCCTGTCTTCGACCAAAGAGCTGAGCTCCACGGATCAGCACATCAAGGCGGCCGTCAATCATCTGTTCAGTTATGCCCTGGAGCAACGGGCCAGCGACATCCACATCGAGCCCAAACGGGACAGTTGTCTGGTCCGGTTCCGCATCGATGGAGTGCTGCACACCATCTACAAACTGCCCAAGGCCGTGCATGCGGCCATCGTTTCCCGGATCAAAAGCCTGGCCCGGATGGACATTGCCGAGAAACGGCGCCCCCAGGACGGCCGCATCAAAATCGGCCGTCGCGAAGAGGACAGCGAGGCGGAACTCCGCATCTCCACCATCCCGGTTGCCTTTGGCGAGAAGGTGGTCATGCGTATCCTCGACCCCGAGGTCATCTTCCAGGACCTGGACCATCTCGGCTTCTCCCGGCGGGACCGGATCGTCTTCAACGGGTTCATGGCCGCCGCGCACGGTATCGTTCTGATCACCGGACCGACCGGCAGCGGCAAATCGACTACCCTCTACTCCCTCCTCAAACAGATTGCTTCGCCGGAAAAAAACATCGTCACCGTCGAGGACCCGGTGGAAATGGTCCACGAGGACTTCAACCAGATCGCGGTGCAATCACAGATCGACGTCACTTTCTCTACGATCCTGCGCAACATCCTGCGGCAAGATCCGGACGTGATCATGATCGGCGAGATCCGCGATCTGGAAACCGCCACCCATGCCGTTCAGGCAGCGCTGACCGGGCACCTGGTGTTTTCCACTCTCCATACCAACGATGCGGTCTCGACTATCGTCCGCCTGCAAGACCTGGGACTCGAACCTTTCCTCATCGCCTCAACCATGCTCGGCGCCCTGGCGCAACGGCTGGTGCGGCGTAACTGCCCTCATTGTATCGAAACCTACACGGTCGATGGCGCGAGCCTGCGCAAACTTGGCTTCCCGACTGGCAGCCACGACTCTCTGGAATTGAAGAAGGGCAAAGGGTGTCTCCACTGCCGCAACACCGGCTACCTGGGACGGTTGGGCATCTTCGAGGTGTTCCCCATGTCGGAGCAGCTGAAAAAACTGATTGCCGCCAAAGCCAACGGCTCGGAATTGCGGCAGGTGGCCATCCGGGAAGGCATGACTACCTTGCGCGAGGATGCCTGGCGCAAGGTTCTGTCCGGTCTGACCACAGTGGAAGAGGTTCTGCGGGTGACCGGAGAAACGGAGGGCGGTTGATTTTTTCCTGGCGTTCCGATCGGCAGACCCTATAGTGTGGCGGCAGACCAGGAACAAGGAGCGACCAGCAGGATATGGGACAGAAAATCGTCAGCAAAAACAAGAAAGCTTTTCACGATTACCACATTGAGCAGACCCTTGAGGCCGGCATGGTGCTCACGGGACCGGAAGTCAAGTCGCTGCGCGCTGGCAAGGTGAATCTGCGCGACGGTTACGCGCAACTCAAGGACGGCGAGGTTTTTTTGCACAATGTCCACATTTCGCCGTACTCTTACGCCACCCATGTCGACCAGGACCCGCTCAGGGTGCGAAAGCTGTTGCTGCACCGGCGCGAAATCCGCAAACTCATCGGCAAGCTCCATGAGAAAGGCATTGCATTGATCCCGCTCAAGATTTATTTTATCGAGAGTGGCAAGGCCAAGGTGGAACTGGCTCTGGCTCGCGGCAAAAAACTCTACGACAAACGGGCGGCACTCAAGGAACGGGAATCAAATCGTGAGATGGAGCGCTCCTTGCGTCATGACGATTGATTCGGGCGCGCCTGCCGACCATACACAATACAACTAAGCACACAGATGGGGGCGAAACGGATTCGACGGGGATATTGAAGCTTGATGTTGCATGCCGAGTTTCTGTCAGCTCGTAAAAATGGCGGAATTAAATATAATCGCAGACGATTATAACTACGCACTGGCAGCTTAACCTGCCATGCCGTTCCACCGGTTTTCGCCTGTAAGACCGGATTCGGAGCGTCGACTCCACAGGCTGGTTATCCGTGCATACCTGAGGCACGGATAACGAGATATTTCAGGCTGGCATCCGACTATCCCTGTTCCGGGTGAGACGCGGATGCGAGACCCAATCCCGGAACTATGCATGTAGAGACATGAGGGGAGAATTTTCGGACCCGGGTTCAACTCCCGGCGCCTCCACCACAAGATAATCCAACATAGTTTTTTGCAGTCCAGAAACGGCCGGAAATTCCGAGAGAAATCGAGGATTTCGGCCTTTTTTGTGTCCTATGCAGTCTTCTTTCATTCGTTGACATCTGGCCTTTTGTGGGGGTAGGATTATGGGGCATGTCGCACTGAGGGTGTTTTCCATACCCCCAGTGAGGGCATGATGCCCCATAGCCGGAGCCGCCATGCTGACCGATACCGCTATTAAGAACGCCAGGCCCAAAGAGAAGGACTACAAATTGGCTGATGAAAAGAGCCTGTTCCTGCTTGTCACCCGTGCAGGCAGGAAGCTTTGGCGGCTGAAATACCGCTTTGGGGAAAAAGAAAAACTCCTTGCCCTGGGCAAGTACCCTGAAATAAGCTTAGCTGAAGCCCGTGAACGGCGCGATGAAGCCCGCAAGCAGCTTGCGCACGACATTGATCCCAGCGAGGCGAGAAAGGAAAAGCGGGCAGCCTTGCTGGCAGCCACGGTCAACACCTTTCAGGCTGTCGCCACGGAATGGTTTGGACAATGGGCGGCGGATAAGGCGGAAGGCCATTCCCGGACCGTCAAAGGCCGCCTGGAAAACTTTGTCTTCCCGCTGATCGGCACAAGGCCTGTTGCCGAGATCAATGCTCCGGAGGTCCTGGAAGTGCTGAGGCGTGTGGAGAGCAAGGGCCTTGTTGAGTCCGCCCACCGAGTGAAGACTGTTATTTCTCAGGTTATGCGTTATGCTATCGCCACCGGGCGGCGCGTTGAACGTGACCCCTGCCCTGATCTGAAAGAGGCCCTCAAGGCCCGGCGGGTAACGCACATGGCGACACTAACCAAGCCTTCGGACGTAGGGGCGCTGCTACTGGCTATAGACGCCTACAAGGAGACTCTACACGCATCGGCCACCACCTGCGCAGCACTGAAGCTGTCACCCTTGCTTTTCGTTCGACCGGGGGAATTACAGGCGGCTCGTTGGGCCGATATTGATCTTGAGCGGGCGGAGTGGAAGTACACCGTCAGCAAGACCAAAACGGAGCATCTTGTCCCTCTTGCCCGGCAGGCGGTGGAGATTCTGGCCAGCCTGTCCGCCCTGACGGGTGACAGTGAATGGGTGTTTCCAAGCCTCCGCCATGGGCGGCATATCTCAAACGCCACCATCAACAAGGCACTGCAACCCATCGGATACGATACCAAAACAGAGATCACCGGCCACGGTTTCCGGGCCATGGCGCGGACCATGCTTGCCGAGCAACTGCATTACCAACCCGAAGTGATTGAACATCAGCTTGCGCACCGTGTACCTGATACCCTTGGCACAGCCTATAACCGGACAAAGTACCTTGAGCAGAGGCGGGAGATGATGCAGGCATGGGCCAACTACCTGGACCAACTCAGGATAAATTCGTAATGTCCCACTACGTCTGTTAATCTTGTTGTTTCAACGATTTTACTAAAATCATTCTCCTAAGACATCTCATAAAATCCCTTGACAACTGACTCAAATAGGGGTCTAGTTGGGGTGTTGACATATTATTTTGGGGGTCTATCAAAAAAGAGGTAAGGCTGTGGCAAGATTGATAAAACCACTTACCGTCACACAGGTCAATAATGCAAAACCACGGACAAAGATGTACAAAATGTTCGACGGTGGAGGTCTCTTTTTACAGGTAAATCCTTCCGGTGGCAAGCACTGGAAAATGAAATACCGGAAAGATGACGGGAAAGAGGGGTTGCTGACCTTCGGCAGCTACCCGGCGGTGACGCTGGAACAGGCCAGAAAGAAGCGCGAGGAAGCCAGGGCAAATAAAGCGGCTGGCTTTGACCCTGGTGAGGTGAAGCGCCGGGAGAAGACGGAAAGAGCGGAACGGGCAAAAAACACGTTTGAGGCCGTTGCTAGAGCCTGGATGGAGGTACACAGCACCAAGGTCAAACCGAAAACGCTACATACCTATTTGCCGATACTGGAAAGATTCATTTTTCCCATTATCGGCAAAGTGCCGATCCGAAATTTAAAAGCCCCGGATTTTTTGGATCTCATGCGGAAAATGGAAGCTCAGGGGCATTTGTAATGCGGCTTTTGACCATTTGAGCCGCATCTGGAAGTACAAAGAGGATGAGGGGAAGGCGGTCGACGCCGCGTGCGCTCACTTGAAACGGGGCTGTTTCGACATCTTTAAACTCATTTTTATTGAGACACGCAGACAGTATGACGAACTGATAGAAACAGGATCCTCAACTCTTTCAATCATTGACAATGGGAAGTTCATTCACGATATGCTCTCAAGCTGGGTGAAAATCAATGAGCTTGGACGTGCGGCCAGGATGTCGGAAGGAGATTCCCGCGATGAGGAGCATTGGCACATAGCTTTCGACAAATGGGAAGTTGTTATGGCTGAGTGTGCCGACTTTACCAAGAAGTTTTATCTCAATGAAAGTGTCGGTTGGGCAAAAGCTCAAGCAGCCGAACGCGAACGTGAAATAACAGCCGAACGCAAGCGCAAAGAATGGCGCAGAGGTTTGGTAACCGGTGTGGTCAGCAGCCTCATAGCCGCCGTCATAATGGCCATAGTATCTTGGAGTTATTATAAACTGACAGGACGATGAGACGGTTAGTTCTTTGCCTTTCTATTGTCAACAACGATAAACCTATCTGCCACCTTTCTACCTCCCCCACAGCTCAGCCATTTTCTTCTTGATAGCGTTTTGCTCTTTCCGGAGCAAGTTCAAGCTGTTGCTCTGACATAACCTTGCCGGAAATGATATTGGAAGTGTTCCAGCCTAGGTGTACACCTCGCGCCGATGACCTATCAGCACAACAAGGATGGTTATTTTCCTGTCCTGGATTTCGCAGAGCACACGATAATCCCCACGCGGTACCGCCACAGTCCGGAAAACGTGTTGCCTTTAAGCGGTGCTCCAATGCTGCGGGGGTCTTCCAGCCTGGACGCCCGCTCGCGCATGAACCGGGCAACCCGCGTTGCCGTGCTGCGTTCAAGACGCGAGAGGGATTTGGCTGCTTCAGGAGTGAATTCAATCCGCCAGGCCAAGGCGGCGCTCCACTTCCTCTAAAGGAACAGCTTTTTCTCCACTGACACGGAATTTTTCCAGCGCCGCTTCAGCCAGATAGGCGTCTTCTATGTCATCAAGACCGCGTTCCAAGGCTTCGCGGACATAAAAACTTTTTGGGCGCTTGGTCGTGTCGGCCAATACGGTGAGCCGTCTTTCCATTTCTTCGGGCAATCGGATGGTGAACATGCGTTTCTCCTTTGATCAGTATTTCATATAATACATGTATTACATAAAAATGGAAAAGCAAGCTCACTGCGCGGAGCAATAAAAAACGGGGCGGCGCCGGTGTTTTGCACTGTTACCGCTCATCGTAATGGGTGCGGCATTGGGCGATTTCAATCCGATTGTCCACAATCCGGTACACCAGCCGGTTCACGTCGTCAATCCTTCGGCTCCAATATCCATGCTTGTCATGTTTGAGCGGCTCCGGCTTGCCGATGCCCTTATGCCCGTTGCGATCAATATCGAGCAGGAGCTGGTTGACGCGGCGGAGCGTCTTTTTATCCTGAGCCTGCCAGTACAGATAATCTTCCCAGGCCCCGTCCGACCAGATTTTAACCATTGTCGGTCTCGATCAGATCGTGGGCCGTGCCTTTTCCGGCTTCAAGCTGATCCATGGCCGCTTTGAGCCTGGCCTGATTCTCTATGCTGTAAAATGGATCGTCGCTGCCGGTAATTGCAAAAGGAATCCGCTGTTCGCGCAACACAGCCCGCGCGAACATATTGACGGCCACGGTGGCATTCATGCCGGCGTCAGCGCAAAAGGCGTCAAAACGCTTTTTTATGTCCGCATCCATGCGTATGCTCAAGGTTGTTTGTGACATTGTATGCCTCTCGTCATATTTTATGCATACAGCGTAGCGTGAAATGTTTTTTTTGTCAATGATGTCCCGCTCCGCCGGGAACCGGATTGAGCGTGCAATATCTCAGGTTATCTTTGCGTATTCCGCGCAGTCCTCCAATGGCCCGGCAAAGGCGAGAGAGGTGGAGAGGAGAAGGAAAACGGCGGGGACAAGAGAGAAAAATCTCACATCGGTCTTTCCTTTGATATAAAATGACAGGCAGTGAAATTAGGCGGCTAGATCACTGACGACGGTGGGAAGATTCAAGGGCGTAAGCTGGGGAGGCGGTATTAGGCGAGGATCGAGGATTAGCAACTCGCAACCGACGCGCTTCACCTGAGCAGAGTAGTTCAACTGACAACTGTAAAGTGGGCAGCGCGCGTACAGTGCGCGAATTTCCGGCGTATCGTCATACGTTACCATCCAGCGTCGATCAATCGAATGAACGGCCCTTGCCAATACGGCATGATCGGCTTTTTGGTATGCGTTGGTATACAGTTCCTGCCCTTTGTTGAAGTAAGGAGGATCCAGATTGACCAGAGTGTTCCGTCCTGTTTTCGGCAGAATTGTGTTAATGAATTCGACCGCATCGAGCCTCGACAAACAAATGCGTCTTCGGTTGACAGCGATACGCTTTATTTTACGAATCAAATCCTCTCTATTGAAGCGGCAATTGAGTTTGCAGTTGCCGTCCTGTTTCAAACCACCGATGACACCTGCTTTCAAAATACCAGAGCGGTTGGTTCGATTCAGGAACAGCGCCGCAAATCCTCGTGTCAGCAGACTGTGCCCAGAGGTCTGATAGATTTCCCGCTGGCGATGCCACTCATCCATGTCCACCTTGATGGTCTTGATCAAGGCGCATAACTCCTTGCTTTGGTTTATGACAGAATGCCAGAAAGCGTAGACGGACTCGTCGAAATCGTTAAGATGAATCCGGTCGACGTACCCATTCAGCAACAGCGTCATGGCAATACCGGCGCCACCAGCAAATGGCTCCGCATACTCTCCATAGAACAGGGCATTGCTGCGCAAGATTTCAACCATCAAGGGGGCAAGCTGGGACTTGCCTCCGGGGTAACGGAGAGGGGTGTCGGTCGTAGGCATGGCAAAATTCTACTTGATGGCGGTGTGTTTGGCCAGCCCTTTATTCGATCTCCTTCAAAACATGCCTGATCACCTCTTCAAGAGAATCCCACATCTTGTTTGCATTCTCTTTGGTCGGCACCGCTCCCCCATGGACAAAGTTGCCGATGCTGTCTGGTGAGTAGCGACTATCTTTGTCGCTTGCCACGATGCGCAGGAACTTGAGTTGCCTATCGTTCCAGCCATCATTCTTCAAGGTATCCGCCATCAAAGAAAGCTTGACGTGCAACTCTTTTGGATTATTCCCGCTGCCTTGCTTTCTGAGAAAGAGAACAGTCATTTTTTCAATGACTGCGCGAAGCAGATAAGTGGCCGCAAAACTGAAATCGTCTGCATCCAACTTTCGGAGCTCATCGTATAAGCGCTTCAGGATATTGTCGGTAATTCGAGCATGAAACTCCCTGGGAACAACATGTTTCGGTCATCCGGACTCTTATTGTTGCGTTTTAGAGGCGCTCTCTTCTCCGGCGGGGGAGAATCTGATTTGGGCGGAGCATCCAGATCGTTCGGTTCTCCCCCACGTGTTTCCGGCGTCACACCTTCTGAACGCAGCTTTTCCGCATAACTCTTGCGGTCATCAGAATTTGTTCGTGAATTAACGCCAGAATTTGGTGTGAGCGCATCGGTCAGGAAACGGATAATGGTGCTGTCGAATTCTTCTTGGGGTACGGTGATTGTAAGCGTCCTATTATCTTGTAGCCCCAAAGCGTCTCGAAACACAGGGTTACTCAGAAAACGAGTGATGGTCGTAACGCTTACCTTATTGAGTTCCTCTTCCGGGAGCAGGTTGTGACGCCGGGCGTAGTCGATAAGCCGAGTCGCCTGGATATTAGGGTTCCTCGGGCTCCCCCCATCGGCATTGAATCGAGCTTTTTGTTGAGGATTCCAGCGGCGAGTACCAATACCGTCTTGTTCTCCTTCATGTCTCAGCGCAATCCAAGGACGTGCCGTTTTTAGGGAAGAGAAGATCACTACTTCAATCGTGCTGATGTCGCCAAGTTTAGCCGCCAGCTCACGAAAGTATTTTTTGTTGTTTTCCGAGTCTGCTTTGTCGGGATCGGCAAGCAATTTGAGCGCACATAGGCGACGATTACCTTCTAAGCTGACATAAGCACCTGGGGTCGAAGGATGCGAAATTACACCAATGCGTTCGAGTGGGCTGGTGCTACCGATGGAAGCAATATGACGTGCCAGTTGTTTGACGGATTCTTCCTGCAGAAGATGCGTAATGATCTCTGGCTCTGAGTCGATAGGGTCATGGCGGGGATTATTATTGTCGAGGTAGATCCTGTCGATTTCGACGATGTCTACTTTATATGTCATTCACTCCTCCACTCTCCCGCGATGTTCAGTCCTTACCCTTGGATAATAGCCGACCGTGGCCCGCAAACGCGTCGGCGGGGCGTAGATGTCGCTGATTTTTCCAGCTTCGTTTTCCGTTGCTCCTGACGATTGGCGATTTTTGTACTATCGTAAAAAATTATCTTTTTATTCACACTTAAGCATTCTGTTTATTCAATGTCTGTGTGCGGTGAAGGGGCAGCACTGCTGCCAATGCGGGCATCCCTTGCCCGTGATGGAAAAACATCGTGTTGCTCGATGGCCTGTTGTTCACGGAGCATCCGGTTTTCGTTCTGTAATTTCCGATTTTCCCGCAGTACGTCCGTCAATTCGTTTCTCAAATCCCGAATTTCCCCTTGGGTCAGGGTCTGCATATCCTTCCTGAACATCGGGCCTTCACCCAAAAGCAGCCAATGTAAATTTACGTCCAACTCCGTGGCCCAGAAAAAGAGTGTGGCAAAGGAAGGAAGCCTGCCTTGTGTTTTGTATTGAGATTTGCTTGCTCTCTTTAGCCCTGAATACGCATCCAAGTCGATGTCTGTTTTTTGAAAAAATTTTATTAATAATTCCAATCTATTAGATATTTTAACTGCGCTTGACTCATCTATTTTGCATCTACTTGTTGACATTCAGCCTCCGTTTTGTTTATAGGTTTATTCGTCAAGTCCCATTGACTTCAAACCTAAGTGGAGTCGGTTATGCCTGCATCTGACTGTCCCCTCGTTGTCACCACTGTGCTTAATTTGAAGGTTCCTAGCCGTCCTGCTTCGATTCTCACCCCGGACGAGGAGGTGGAAATGCTCACGGCGCTTGGTTTCATAGACCTCGGTTCCCATCCCTCCGCCACGATCTTTCAGTTGAGCGACTATCTCGAAACGCCTTTATGCGCCATCCGTATCGTTGCGGAGATCTATCGCACGCCCAGTTGGAGGAAATACCATCTTATGTTGTACACCAACGTCTACCATGCCCATGGGAATGAGCTGCTGGTCAAGAGGAGGGTGGAAAAAAGGTGTCGAGCATAGCGGAAGCCGTGCAATTTTTTGGGTTCAGGCCAAAAACCGCCTCCAGTCAACCTCCAGAATCCTGTTGATATGCCGTATCGCCTTGCTCGCTGGATTGGTGATCATGATTTTTTTCCGCGCGTCTTTCAGCATGGCGTGGATGTCATGCTCTTGCGGATCGCCCTGATCGCTTCGCCATATCGCTTCGGCCATAATAGACATTATGCCGTTCGGCCGAGGCATGCTCAGGGCAATCTTTGGCAAGGTATTCGTCCAGTTCGTGCCGCATGTTGCTCAATGTAGACGTCAAGTTCCAGAACGGGCTGTGATGGTCATCACGTTGAGAGGCACCGGCACTGGCTTCCAGCCGCTTCAACGTGCAGCCCAGTTGCCGGTGTTCTTCCCAGGACATGCCGGTGGGATTGCGTTTGGGCATGGGGTGCCTATAGAATCTGTTTCTTCTTGAACAAATAGAGATAAGTATGGAAACAATGGAAGATCATAACCAAACCGCGAACCAATCACAAGGAAATATCCGCCTGGCTGACTTACAGCGCTGGATGTACCTGAACAACGTTACGCACGTCGATTTCGGGCGTCTGCGGGGTGACTGCCGACACAATAAATAAAAGTCTGCAGGGCGCGCGCATGCCCGTGCGCCATTACCAGGCCATCGTCGAGGCATACCCAGGTTTACCGGTGGAGTTGCTGCCCGTGCCGATGGATGTGCCGAGCGGCCCCAGGCCGAAGGGCCTGCCCGGCCTTCTGGACAATCAATCCTCAACAACCTGATGGTGGCGGCCATGCACTACGAGATCGGCGACGATGTGCGCTACGTCCAAGGGTTACAGGGGGTACTTTCTGGCCGTGGTTGTTGGATATGACGGCGACTGGCTGGTGATCGAGTTTTATTCCGGATTGCGGATTACCGTCCGGCCGGAGGATCTCGAACCGGCATGAGTCGCAATGAGTATGACTTTGAAGCGGCTTGGCAGCGGGTGTTGCTGGCTGCCGGGGCCAGGTCGCAGCTCGGCTTGGCGGCGGTGCTGGGCGTTGCGCAGTCCAGCGTCTGGGATGTACGGCGCCGGGCCATGGGTATCCCGGCGAGTTGGTTGATCACCCTGGTGGAGTGCTCCGGGGTTTCGCCGGTGTGGATCAAGACCGGAACAGGTCCACAGTTTCTCACCCGCCCGCTTGCGGATATCCCCCTGGCGGAGCTGATGGCCGAGCTGGGACGCCGGCATGAGATGATGTTCAAGTTGTTCGAGCGGTGCGGAAACAATGCCGCCCATGTGCGTATTCAGGAGGAGAATTAAAAAAATGCCGGCGGTGAGCAGAAAAGGTGACCCGGTGAGCTGCGGCGGCACGGTGCTGGAAGGCTCAGCCACCATGAGCATCGGCGACCAAGGGGGTGAGGACTGGAGCCGGGAATTTGCCTTCAGCCTGGTGAAAAACCCAAAAGACAAGCTCGTTCTCTGTCTGCCGGAAATGGCCGCGGCCCAGGCAGAACTGGAAAATGCTGATAACCGCCAGGGCTGACATCAAATAAATCGTAACGATCTCAAATAGCTCATTATTCAAGGCCTAACGAATTAATCCGATCAACAGCCTTCAATTTGTGGTCGTTGAGCAAATGCGTGTAACGGTGGACCATTTGCAGGGTTTTGTGCCCCAATATTTCGGCTAATGTCCGGAGATCAACTCCCGCCATAAGGAGATGACTGGCCGCAGTGTGGCGAAGATCGTGAAGATGAAGGTCTTCAAGACCTGCCTTCATCCTTGCCGTGGTGAAGGATTTCTTGAAATGAAGACAAGGGACATCCACAAGTTGTTTGGATTCTCCACTGGCCGGTGGCAGGAAAACATACATTGCGTTGGTCGCACCATCCGGTCGAATGGTACGAAGAACCTTTTCAGCTCCTTCTGTGAGGGGAACATATCGCATATCGGTTTTGGTAACCTGGAGTTTAACGAGCCGCTTTTCCAGATCAACATCCCCCCATTTTAAACCAGCGGCTTCACTGGGCCTCATGCCTGTATGCATCATGACCAGGAGGTAAGAATACAACTTTGGGTTCCTGCTCGTTTTTGCAGCATCCAGCAGTCGTTGCGCTTCCTCCTTAGTAAGAAACCGAGTCCGGTTATTTCGGATTTTTGGTCTCGTGATATGAGGGATAGGATTGTCGACCGGGAAACCCCACTCACGACGAGCAACATTGAAGAGGTGGGAAATTAAAGCGAATTCTTTTTGAATCGTCGAAGCTGCAACTTTTTTCATCCGGTAATCACGGTATGCAGCAACCTTTTGAGGATTAATTTCGACCAAGGAGATTTCAGGACCAAAATAATCCAAGATTATTTTTGAAGACTGTTTATCCCGGTTCTCAGAATTGGGTCGTTTCGTTATCGAAACCTGCTCAAGGTATCTATTAAGGACATCAGCAAATGTTATTTTTTCGATAGGCCGGACATCTTGATACCGCCCCATGCGCATTTCTTTTTCAATTTCGGTTGCCCAGCTTTTTGCCTCCCCTTTCGTATCGAAGGTCCTTGCCAAGGGAGGATGCCCCTTAACACGAACAGTCGCCGTATAGGTGGTTCGCTTCTTGCCTTTGCGGGTCTGAATTCGAGCCATATTCATTCCTCTCGGCCTGATTTCGCCGATTTTTTTGTTCCACTTTTTGTTCCATTGTTATCTCAATTAAAACAAAAAGAAAGCAGAAAAAATCGGTCGCCAGTGGAACAAATCGCAAAAACAAAGGGGCTAACCAGTTGAAAATACCGGTTA